>ENA-OQDM01000194-OQDM01000194.1-human-gut-metagenome-genome-assembly--contig:-NODE-194-length-41154-cov-2.271918_pt1 | contig 41154 bp, 39 predicted proteins | sample MGYA00242772_ERZ504605 | MGnify/ENA primary metagenome ERZ504605 (study PRJEB26092, sample SAMD00036348) | human gut metagenome | host: Homo sapiens | study: EMG produced TPA metagenomics assembly of... | reverse complement strand
TTTTTTCTATCTCATTCAAAGTCTTATCTTTTTTTTCTTAAGTTCCTTTTTGACATTCATAAAATAGTATAACACAAATTATGCAGGGGGTAAATCATTTTTATATGATGATACACACCAGTCCGCCTTTGCTGTCATTTACGATCTTCTTCATAGTATCCTGAAGCTTCACCTGACTTTCTTCGCTGATCATGGCCAGCTTGTTCCGGATTCCGTCTTCCACCAGCTGCTGGATGGATTTTCCGAAAATATTGGTCTCCCAGATACTTTCCCCTCGCTCCGGGCTTTCTCTGATATACTTTATCAGATCCTCCGCCTGCTGTTCTGTACCAACGATCGGAGCGATCTCCGTTTCGATTTCCGCCCGGATCATATGAATGGACGGACTTTTTGACCGGATCTTTACTCCGAATTTATTTCCCTGACGGATCACCTCAGGTTCCTCAATAGTGATCTCGGAAAGCTCAGGCACCACAACCCCATACCCTGTTCCTTTTACCGCTTCCAGGGCAGCCTGGACTTTTACAAATTGTTCCTTCATACCGGCAAGCTCTTTTATGGTCTGGATCAGTTCATATTCGCTTTCCATGGATATCCCGCTCATTTCACTGAGCATCTGATAATAATAAATGTCTTTTACTGCGATCCGGATACGAACTTTTCCATCGGAAAGACTGACCTGTTCAAGCAATGTATCTTCCACATATGGACTTTCCAGATATACTGATTCTCTACTTACATCACGCACATGAGTAAGTCTGGTCATCTTTTCCCGAATTTCATTTAACAGAGCCGCCTTTACCTCATGTTCCGGAGAAAGCATCTCCACCCATCTAGGAACAAAAAGCTCTATCTCACTGACCGGGAATTCATAAAGGATCTTCTCCAGGATTCTGGTCACATCCTCTTTTCGAAGCTGTTCACAGTTGACTGCCAGAACGGATACTCCAAATTTCTCTTCCAGATGTTTTACAGTTTTTCCGGTTTCCTCACTGTAGGGAGTCTGGGAGTTTACCAGGATCAGAAAGGGTTTTCCCTGGACTTTCAGCTCTTTTATCGTCTGCTCTTCTGCCGGAATAAAATTTTCTCTTGGAATTTCCCCGAAGCTTCCGTCTGTTGTGACTACAATTCCGATGGTGGAATGCTGGCTGATCACTTTTTCCGTCCCAATCCGGGCCGCATCATGAAACGGGATCGCTTTTTCCTGCCATGGTGTTTTGACCATCCGTTCCCTGCCTTCTTCCACATTTCCGGATGCATCCTTTACCAGAAAGCCCACACAGTCAATAAGCTTTACCCGGATCTTCTGTTTTTCCCCTATGGATACCTCCACCGCTTCTTTTGGAATGAATTTTGGTTCTACGGTTGTGATCATTTTCCCGGCACCACTGAGCGGCAGTTCATCCTGAAGCTCTGCTCTTTTTCCCTCACTAAGCGCAGGCAGTGCCACCAGCTCCATGAATCTCCGGATAAATGTGGATTTTCCTGTACGGACCGGGCCCACAACCCCTATGTAGATATCCCCGCCCGTCCGCGCCTGGATATCACGGTAAACCTGAAAGTTTTCCATATAAAAAAGCCTCCCTGTATATACTGGCCTGTAAGTTCCGGGAAACGTCTTAAAAAAGACAGTTCCCGCATACCACAGTATATGCCCGGAAGGCTTCTTATATGCTGCTGTTCACCGGGAACAGCAGCTCTTTGTATTCCTCATATCAGTCTTTGATATAGAACTCATTGTGAAGCAGATGATGCTCTTTGCCTTTGAGGAGTCCCTCATAAAGCTCCAGAACCAGTGGGTTCTCATCGGATTTCTTGATGATCATGGTATTGTCTGCATTGTACAAACCTCTTGCTCTGGCTGCCTTGGTTCTGTCACCGGATCTGGTCGGCTGACCTCCACCCATGATACATCCACGGCGGCATGCCATAACCTCGATCAGATGATAGTTTGCCTCGCCGTTCTTTACACGTTCCATAACGGTTCTTGCATTTGCAAGGCCGCTGGCTACGCATACATTGATATCCATTCCCTTGTACGGTACGGTAAATTCCTTGATTCCCTCTTCACCACGAACACCGCACTCTGCAATCTCATGCATGGCTTCCTTGCTGTGATCCGGGCTCAGTCTTCGAAGAACTGCCTCGGTAACACCACCGGTAACACCGAAGATAACGCCACCGCCGGAACCAAATCCAAACGGCATATCGCATGCTTCCGGATCCAGTGTTGCAAAATCAAGACCAAAGTTATCGATCATGCGGAGAAGCTCTGTGGTTGTGATAACGATATCGGTATCCTGCTCGCCATCGGTAAAGCTGTTGGGGCGGATTGCCTCTGCCTTCTTGGCTGTACATGGCATAATGGAAACCATAACGGTCTTCTTGCCTGCTGCATGCTCCGGATCACGGAAGTATTCCTTGATAACCGCAGACATCATTCCCTGTGGGGAACGGCAGGTAGAAATGTTCGGAACATATTCCTTATACTGATCTGTGATGAACTTCACCCATGCAGGACAGCAGGAAGTCAGAAGCGGAAGATTCTCGCCCTTCTCCACTCTGTTTAGGAACTCCTTGGTCTCTTCCATGATGGTAAGGTCGGCACTGAATGTGGTATCGTATACTTCGTCAAAGCCCATTCTGTGAAGCGCGTTAACGATTTTACCCATAACACTTCTGCCTTTGGCAAGTCCGTAATGATCACCAACTGCAACACGAACTGCCGGTGCAACCTGTGCAACAACACGAGTATTCTTATCAGCCAGTGCATCCCATACTTCATCCATATGTGTACGGATGGAGATCGCACCTGTCGGACAGTAAACACGGCACTGACCACAGTTTACACACTGTGTCTCAGCAATCTTTTTATTGAATGCAGGCATGACCATGGCCTCTGTTCCACGGAATGCGAATCCAAGAGCTCCGATTCCCTGAAGTTCCTCGCAGGCACGTACACAGTTGCCGCAGAGGATACATTTGTTCGGATCACGGATGATGGACGGTGAACTGTCATCGATCTCGTGCTGTTCTCTTGTATTTTCAAAACGGATATCCCGCACGCCAAGGCGATGTGCCAGCTCCTGCAGGATACATTCGCCGCTCTTTACACAGGTTGTACAGTCACGGCAATGTGCTGCAAGAAGCAGCTCCACGATCAGTTTACGATATTTCTTAATACGGCCGGAGTTGGTATAGATAACCATTCCGTCTCTCGGCTGCTCGGAACAGGAGGCAAATGTTTTGCCTCTGTCATCCTCAACTGTACAGAGACGACAGGCACCAAAGGTGGAAACCTCTGAATGATAGCACAGTGTGGGGATATTGATACCGGCATTCCTGATGACTGTCAGGACATTTTTTTCGTCGGTAAATTCTACTTTTCTTCCGTCAATTGTCATTGTACCCATAAGATATCCTCCCTTCTATGCTTCCACATAAATCGCATCAAAGTTACAGTTATCCTTACAGGATCCGCATTTGATACATACGTCGTTGTTGATTACATGTGGATGCTTGATCTTTCCTGAAATCGCACCAGCCGGACAGTTCTTCGCACACTTGCCGCAGCCGATACAGAACTCAGGATTGATATGGAATTGACGGAGCGCCGTGCAGACCTTCGCACGACATTTCTTATCTACGATATGCTCTACATATTCGTCACGGAAACGCTTCAGAGTACTGATGACCGGAAGCGGTGCACTCTTACCGAGTCCGCACAGGGCCATGCTCTGAACCATGTTTGCAAGCTCTTCCAGCTCATCCAGATCGGAAAGCTCACCCTTACCTGCAACGATTCTCTCCAGGATCTCAAGCATACGTTTGGTACCCTCACGGCAGGGAACACATTTACCACAGCTCTCACGCTGTGTAAAGCTCATGAAGAAACGCGCAACCTCTACCATACAGGTATTCTCATCCATAACAACCAGTCCGCCGGAGCCCATGATGGCATCCAGCTTCTTAACAGAATCAAAATCAAGCGGATGATCGATCTGATCGTCGATCAGACATCCACCAGAAGGACCGCCGATCTGTACACCCTTAAATGCAGCACCACTCTTAAGACCGCCGCCGATGTCATAAATGATATGACGGAGGCTTGTTCCCATCGGCACCTCGATAAGGCCAGTGTTCTCAATGGAACCGGTAAGTGAGAAGGTCTTTGTTCCGGGGCTTCCCTCTGTACCGATGGTGTGGAACCAGTCAGCACCCTGAAGGATGATCTTCGGTACATTGGCATAAGTCTCTACGTTATTGAGGACGGTAGGCTTACCCCAAAGACCCTGCTCGACAGTTCTCGGAGGTTTTACTCGAGGCATACCTCTGTTGCCTTCGATAGAAGCAGTCAGGGCAGAACCTTCACCACATACGAACGCTCCGGCACCGCGATTGATATGTAAGTGGAAATTAATACCGGAACCAAGGATATTATCACCAAGAAGGCCATAGGACTCTGCCTGCTCAATAGCCATTCGAAGTCTCTGTACAGAAAGAGGATACTCGGCACGCACATAAATATAACCATCTTCTGCACCTACTGCATAGGCAGCGATCACCATACCCTCGATCATCTTGTAAGGATCACCTTCCATTACGGAACCATCCATAAATGCTCCCGGGTCACCCTCATCACCGTTACATACTACATAACGGACTTTTTCCGGCTGGCGTGCAACCTGTGACCATTTCTTGCCTGCCGGGAAGCCTGCACCGCCACGGCCACGGAGACCGGACTTCGTGATCTCGTCGATAACACCCTGTGGGGTCATTTCAAAGAACGCCTTCGCCATTGCGGAAAAGCCGCCTACGGAAATATATTCATCAATGGACTCTGCATCGATCTTGCCACAGTTCTCAAGAACGATCCTTGTCTGCTGGTTCAGGAACGGAATGTCACTGGGATGTGGACAGGCCTCATCATTATGACGATAAAACAGACGCTCAACAGGCAGTCCGCAGATCACGGTCTTCTCTACGATCTCGCGACAGTCGTCTACCTGAACATGTACATACTGATAATCATAGGGCTCAATTCTCATAAGAGGACCAAGTTCACATAAGCCCTGGCATCCAGTCTTAACGATTCCTACATGAGGAACATCCTTCTGCATCTCAACCGCAACACCCTCGATTCCCTCACAGAGTCTTGACATTTCTTCATAAATCTTCTGAGCACCGGAAGCGATACATCCGGTACCGGAACAGACGAGAACACGGCAGGTATAGCCATCAAGATTCTTCTTAACCTCAGCCTGTTTGTTTTTCAGATCTTCCATACTGGTTATACTCATACGCTCTCACCTCTCAATTCATTTAAAAGCTCAACAGCCTTCTCAGGAGTCATTTTCGGGTGAACTTCATCATTTACAGTCAGTGTCGGTGCAAGTCCGCAGGCACCAAGGCATGAAACAGTCTCAACTGTAAACATCATATCATCCGTTGTATGTTTCTTATGAGTCAGTCCAAGCTCTTTCAGCATGGCTTCCTTAACAGGCATGGACTTACGTACATGACAGGCAGTACCGTCACATACCTTGATGATGTACTTGCCCTTCGGCTCAAAGGAAAAGTTTTCATAGAAAGTAGCTACACTATACGCCTTCGCTTCTTTTACACCAATCTGTTCCGCAACATAAGTAAGAAGCTCTCCCGGAAGATAACGGTACTCAGCCTGAATATCCTGCATGATCGGAATCAGTGATGCCGGCTTTTTACCATAGGTGCTCGATGATCTCGTCCGTTTTTCTGTAATACGTCTGGTCTAACATTCGGTTCCCTCCTTGTTTCTCATAGATTTTCCACTTGATCAACCTGTTCCACTACAGGTTAATGCTTTAACACTCTGTCAGTGCCGCGCATTTATGCAAACCATTATTTTGCACTATTTCATGCCTTTAATTATAACTTATATGGTCATTTTTCACAAGCAGTTTTTTTGCTTTTTTCAGAATATATCGAAATGTTTACAGTGGCTTACTGATTTTGTATCTATTTTCCATAAAATATGTTCAATTTTAACAGCCTTGATAATAAAGATACAAATCTGCTCTTTGTTTCTGCCCAAAAACATTAAAGCCGGTTATTGATTTTATTTCTCAATTACTTTAAGATGGATAAAAGTGCGTGGAAAACATTTAATTAATTTATTTTGTAAAGGAGAACATCTATGCGAAATCTTGACACACCAGTAAAACAGATCCGGCGAAAGATTTTTACCGAAATTGCTAAGATCGGATTTGAATCCACGGACGAATCAATGATCCATGATATCGAATCCATTCCCTACAATATTGTAGAGGAACGCGCGAAATACCGCGAAAGCATCTATCGTGAAAGAGCTGTTGCAAGCGAACGTGTCCGTCTGGCCATGGGACTTTCCCTCCGCCCGGAAAATCGTTCCGTCCACCTTACCGATGGCGTGAAAGCCAGCAACATTGACGAGAAATATTATGAACCACCTCTTATGCAGGTGATCCCTTCCGCATGTTCCGCATGCGAATCCAACAAATACGAAGTCAGCAACATGTGCCGCGGCTGTGTCGCACATCCCTGTTTACTCACCTGCCCCAAAGGCGCCATTTCCATGGTAAACGGAAAATCCTTCATCGACCAGGACAAATGTATCCATTGCGGAAGATGCAAAGCTGTCTGTCCTTACGATGCCATCGCCCATAAAGAACGCCCCTGCGAACGTGCCTGCGGTGTAAAAGCCATCGAGAGCGATGAACAAGGACGCGCCTCCATCAACCAGGATAAATGCGTATCCTGCGGCATGTGCATGGTCAGCTGTCCATTCGGAGCTATCTCCGACAAATCCCAGATCTTCCAGCTGTCCCACGCCCTTCGAGAAGGAACTGAGATCATTGCAGAAATCGCCCCCGCCTACATCAATCAGTTCGGCGAAGACGTCACCCCGGGCCAATTCCGCTCCGCTCTCAAACAGCTGGGCTTCTCAAACATTTATGAGGTAGCACTGGGCGCAGACATCGGCTGCATCTCTGAAGCACACCACTACGCCAAAGAAGTAGCAACCGGCCACCTTCCGTTCCTCCTCACCTCCTGCTGCCCATCCTGGTCAGTCATGGCAAAAAAATACTTCCCGGCTATGATCGACAACATCTCCCAGGAGCTGACCCCGATGGTGGCAACTGCCCGGATCGTAAAAAAAGAGCACCCCCATGCGAAAGTAGTCTTCATCGGACCATGCGCCTCCAAGAAACTGGAAGCCATGCGTCATTCCGTAAGAAGTGATGTAGACTTCGTGATCACCTTCGAGGAACTCTGGGGCCTGTTCGACGCCAAAAGCATCACCCCATCCACCTGCGAAGAGCTCCCGGAAGAAACCCAGGCCGCAACCGCAGCAGGAAGAGGCTACGCCATCGCCGGCGGCGTAGCTGGAGCCATCGAAAACTGTCTGAAGGAATACTATCCCGATGTACCAGTCCACATCGAACACGCAGAAAGCCTTGCCGAATGCAAAAAAGTCCTCACTCTGGCAAAAGCCGGCAAGATCAAAAACTGCATGATCGAAGGAATGGCCTGCCCCGGAGGCTGCATCGGAGGCGCCGGAACCAACGCCGGCTTCGCAAAAACCTCCAAGGCCCTCAAAAAATACGTAGACAGCTCAGAACCAAAACTCCCCTCACAGGAACTGGAAAACCTGGAGTTGAACTAACTACCTCAAAATATTCCACTATATAATTCCCCCAATATTTCAATTTGATTGAATAAAAAACGGAGATGCAACCTAGATCTTTAATCTTCAAGGTTGCATCTCCATTATTTTATCAACCAGGACAGGGCAAAGCCCACCACCACTACTTCTCCACCGTCTCCGTACTCTCCGGCCAGGTATACTCCTCCCCCTTCAACTCCGCCAGAAGACTCCTAAGCTTATATCCATAACTTCTCCCGGCGGCCCAACCGCTGCCGTAAGGATTCTCCTGAATCCCAAGCCATTCCACATAAGGTGCACTCTCCCGGGTCACATACTGAAAACGGTTATCCACACAAGCCTGGTTCAGCTCCTCCGAAGAAGCATAAGCCTTCAGATGCTGCACCTGCGCCCGGATCCCCGTCCTTACATCAGGAAAAGAATTACCGGCAACACCACCACCGGTAGTTCCCAGCCCCGAAAAATTAAACTGCCCCGCACTGGCATCCCCACCAAACTGAAGCCATCCGGTCTCAAGCATGGCCTGCTCAAAAACAACCTCTCCACGGACGCCCTCCGCATCCGCTTCCTCTATCACAATCGTGCAAAACGTATCAATATCCGGTGCACCACCCTCCGTCAGGATGCCGGAAGGATACTCCACATTCTGCGCCTCATACTGCACTACCATATCCTCCGCATCCACTGTGGTACACCCCATGATCGTATAATATCCATAAGTATTATCTGTGGAATCATCCACAAAACCCTCTGTATCACTCTCTCCAGATGACTGAGGCTTCGAAATCTGACCCTCCATAGAATGATCCGCTTCCTCTGCCAAAACACCTGCAGGCGTTCCGAACACCAGAACGCCTGCAAGTACCATCATCCGTAAACAAAAACTAATTCGGAATCTGTACATATATAAATGATCAATCCTTTATTACTGTTATTACTGCGCTTTTCTCATTGCAGCTTCAACCACATGACCTACAAGAACAGAAGTTGTAACACTTCCTACTCCGCCAGGAACCGGTGTGATCGCATCAACGATTGGCTCAACTGCCGCATAATCAACATCACCACAAAGCTTGCCCTCTGCATTGACATTGATACCAACATCGATAATAGTCTGTCCCTCTCTGACATAATCAGCGCCGACAACACCAGCACGACCAGCTGCAACGATGACGATATCCGCCTCTTTTGCAACAGACGGCATATCAACGGTTCTTGTATGGCAGATCGTTACTGTCGCATTTTTCTTAACAAGCATCATGGCAGCCGGTTTACCAACTACAAGACTTCTTCCGATAACAACCGCTTTTTTGCCTGTGCAGTCGATTCCATAGTGATCAAGGATCTCCATGCATGCCTGCGGTGTACATGGCGGGAATCCGATCTTCTTGCCTGTAAATACACCAGACATGGAAAGATCTGTCATACAGTCAACATCCTTCTCTGCTGCAAGTGCATTCTCGATCACTGCCTGATCCAGATGTTTTGGCAGCGGACGGAACAGAAGAACTCCATGGATCTTGTCATCTTTGTTTACTTTATCGATGGTTGCAAGAAGCTCATCCTGGGAAACATCCTCCGGAAGAAGAATTTTCTCACATGCAACACCAAGAGTCTCACAGCGCTTTGTAGCACCTCTCTCATAGGAAATATCGCTTGGATTCTCACCAACACGGATAATGCAAAGTGTAGGATCTACACCTTTTGCCTGAAGCTCTGCAACGTTCGCTTTGATCTTTTCATTGAGAGCCGCTGTTACTTCTTTACCTAATAACTGCTTTGCCATTTGTCTGGTTCCTCCTATTTCAGTCTTCCGAGAACACTGTCAAATGTCTCGTCTGCGATCTTTGTATATTTCTCAAGCATAGCGTCTGCTTTTTTGTTTAATTCCTCTGCATACGCACGGTCAGCCATAGATTTTGTGTTAATGTACACATTCAGGCTTGCTCCCTTAAGAGCTGCTTTGCAGAATGCAGCACCTACACCAGCATCACTGATTGCAAGCTTAGAACCTTTTGCTCCGAACTCAACGATAAGTTCAATAGCCTCGCAGCATTTCTCCATGATCTCCATAGGAACAGAGCATGCTTCCTTGAGGGCAGCTTCCATTACTCGAGCCTTCTCAGCCTTCTCTTCTTCTGTCTCTCTCGGCATTCCGTAAGCCTTGGAAAGAGGCTCAAAAACTTCCGCATCTCTCTCGATCAGATGAAGGAAATCTTTCTGAAGCTGATCACATTTCTTTTTCAGCTCCCACATTTCATCTTCTACATCTGCATATTTTTTCTTACCGACAGTAAGGCTTCCAACCATGTTTCCAAGAGCTGTACCAACAGCAGCTACAAGGGCAGATGCACCGCCGCCGCCTGGAACCGGTGCCTTGGAGCTTAATACCTCGACAAATTCAGTACATGTACTGGTAGAAAATCCCATAGGACTCTCCTCCTTATATTCTTATTTTAGCACTCTTTAGAGCCCATTGGGGGCTTTATAAAAAGCCCCCTCCGGTTGTTTTTGATCTTATGTTCCGATTAGAAGAGACCTGTGATCTTACCTGTCTCATCTACATCGATCTTGGTTGCTGCCGGAACTTTCGGGAGACCTGGCATAGTCATGATCTCACCTGTCAGAGCAACGATGAATCCTGCACCTGCGGAAATCTTCAGGTTACGTACTGTTACCTCAAAGTCTGTCGGTGCACCAAGTTTTGTCTGATCATCAGTCAGACTGTACTGTGTCTTAGCAACACAGATCGGGCAGTTGCCAAATCCAAGTGTTTCCAGCTGTTTTGCCTGTTTCTGAGCATTTGCTGTAAGAACAACTTTCTTACCACCGTAAACTTTCTGTACGATGTTATTCAGTTTATCCTCGATGGATCCCTCAAGCTCATAAGCATATGTGAAGTCATTCGGCTCCTCAACAAGACGGATTACTTCCTCAGCAAGCTTCATGCCGCCTTCGCCGCCTTTTGCCCATACCTCGGAAAGTGCAACGTTAACGCCAAGCTCTTTACATTTTGCCTCAACCAGGTCAAGCTCTGCCTTGGTATCGGTCGGGAATGCATTGATAGCAACTACACATGGAAGTTTGTATACATTTTTGATATTGCTTACATGTTTCAGAAGGTTTGGAAGACCTTTCTCAAGAGCCTCAAGGTTCTCGTTGTTCAGATCTGCCTTCGGAACACCACCGTTATATTTCAGTGCACGAACAGTAGCTACGATAACAACTGCGCTTGGATGAAGGCCTGCCATACGACACTTGATGTCAAGGAATTTCTCTGCACCAAGGTCAGCACCGAATCCAGCCTCTGTGATAGCATAATCTGCAAGTTTCATAGCCATCTTTGTAGCTGTTACGGAGTTACATCCATGAGCGATGTTTGCGAATGGTCCGCCGTGTACGATTGCAGGAACATGCTCCAGTGTCTGTACAAGGTTTGGTTTCAGGGCATCTTTCAGAAGCGCTGTCATAGCACCCTCTGCATGAAGATCACCAGCTGTTACCGGTTTCTGCTCGGAAACTTTACCATAGGTATATCCGATGATGATTCTGGAAAGTCTCTCTTTCAGGTCTTTGATGTCACTTGCGAGGCAAAGAACTGCCATGATCTCAGATGCAACTGTGATGTCGTATCCGTCTTCACGAGGCATACCGTTTGTTCTTCCGCCAAGACCATCTACTACATTACGAAGCTGACGGTCGTTCATGTCCACGCAACGTCTCCATGTGATCTTTCTCGGGTCAATGTTCAGGTCATTACCCTGGAAGATATGGTTGTCGATCATTGCTGCAAGAAGGTTGTTTGCCGCACCGATCGCATGGAAGTCACCGGTAAAGTGAAGGTTGATATCCTCCATCGGAACTACCTGTGCATAACCGCCGCCTGCTGCACCACCTTTTACACCGAATACCGGTCCGAGGGATGGCTCACGAAGAGCTACCATTACTTTTTTGCCCATTTTCTGCATTGCATCTGCAAGACCAACGGTTGTTGTTGTTTTTCCCTCTCCTGCAGGTGTCGGGTTGATAGCTGTTACGAGGATCAGCTTACCATCTTTCTTGTCACTCTCTTTTAACAGATTGTAATCAATTTTTGCTTTGTACTTACCGTACTGCTCCAGATATTTGTCGTCAATACCTGCCTTCTCTGCAATCTGTGTGATTGGAAGCATTTCGCACTCCTGTGCAATTTCGATGTCACTTTTAAATCCCATAATGTTACCTCCCTTTAGGTATTTTTACAGTTTTTAATCCCTAAAACTGCATCTCTATAAAAACAGGTCCCATCCTGTTCTTAACTATTTTTCATTTTAAAGACATTTCAGAAATGCCTTTAAAGACCCAATGATAACGTCTCCCATAACGGCCATATCCTCAGCCGCAAAGGAAACCGGAAAATTATCGGAAAACAAGATCTGTGAGGACGGCGGGAACTCATCATCGCCCTCCCAGAGGATCATCTGAACTACATATCCTGGAAAGATCTCCACCTGGTATGCAATATCTCCATGATCCACGGGAACCGCATGGATGTGTTCCATAATTTCCTTGAAATCCTTAAGTCTGTTTCCGTATGTGAAAGCCAGGCGTTTGATGCACCTGCCATCAAACTGACGGAGATAAACCTCTCCCCAGGGCATTTCCCTGTATGTTTTAAACCTTCCGCTTCCCTGAGATACATTCCCGTTCAGCAGAAAACGGATAGCAAGGATCTTTGCATAATGCATTTCCTCAAGAGGATAAAATCCCGCATCGTCTTCTTCATGAGTTACCTGAAAATCCGGCCAGGAAATATAATAAACGCTTCCCAGGAATTTCAGAGTCAGTTCTTTCTTCTCTTCGTCATAAGGAAGTGAAAGACGTCCGGCAATTTCTGCCGGGTCTGCCTTAGCGAACTCCTCTGTATAATGCTCCCAGGGCATTCTTTCTTTGCTGTCTTTTTCATAATTCAAGTCATTTATACTAAAAGCCATGTTTTACCTCTGCTGTTTTAGTCTGCTTTATCTCTTCTGCTGTTCTTCCATAACAGACGGAAACAGATTTGTGTCCGTATGCGGAATAAAGCATGCACCTACAAACTCATCCATATAGGTAGGAACTGTAGAAAGCTCCAGGTAAGTCATATTGGATGCAAGTTCGTATGTCTTTTTCTCTGCCGGTGTGGAATGAAGCATCAGATAAGCACCTGTAAGAGAAGAGTTACCAATATAGTGGAATTTCTCAAGAGGAATATCCGGGAACATTCCGATATGCACTGCATTAGACATATTGATCCCGCTTCCGATTCCACCGGCAACATATACGTCATCGATCATGGAAACATCGAAATCAAGAGAATTCAGCATAGTACGGATTGCAGAGAAAATAGCGCCTTTGGCACGGATAAAATTATCAATATCTACTTCTGTGATCTCAACATCCTTGGCAGAACCGGCTTCCTCTTCAAACGCGATCACATAGCTTCCCATGCCATAATGATCGTGACGGATTCTTTTGCCTTCACGAACAAATTTGCCCTTCGGATTGATGATTCCTGTCATAAAAAGTTCACTGATCACATCAATGATACCGGAACCGCAAAGTCCTACCGGTTTGGTTCCAGGTTCGCCTACAACCTTATATGTCGGTTCCATAGTTTCTTTATCAATGGTACATGCCTCAATAGCACCGTCTGTAGCACGCATACCGCAGCTGATATCTCCACCCTCAAAGGCAGGACCTGCGGAACATGCACAGCTCATCATAAAATCGGAATTACCGAACACAAGCTCTCCGTTAGTACCAAGGTCGATAAACAGAGAAAATTCCGGTCTGTTCCAGATCATACTTACCAGTGTACCGGCAGTGATATCTCCACCTACATAGCTTCCGATATTCGGAGCCATGATAATATGTGCATCCGGATTGATCTCAATTCCCACATCGGATGCAAATAAGGAATTTGTTTTGAAAAATGTAGGAATATACGGCTCCATGCGAAGCGGATCCGCATTGATCCCTGCAAACAGATGATTCATGGTTGTATTGGAAGCAACACACATCCGGTAGATCTGTTCCTCCGGGAAGTGAATGCTTCTGCACATCTCGTGGATCATCGGATTGATGGTCTCTTTGATCACTGCATCCTGAAGCTTCTTTTTTCCTCCAGGTTTCTGAGATTCAATAATACGGTTGATAACATCCGCACCAAAACGGATCTGTCCGTTTCCGGAAGAGCTTTTGGCCAGGATCTCTCCGCTTTCCATATTGATCAGAACTGCAGAAACTGTTGTGGTACCGATATCTACGGCAAGACCACCGATCACAACATCTTCTTTACTGTCAAAAATATCGTATACAAACATGTCGTTCGGTGTTGTACGAACCACACATTTCACTGAAAATTTACTGTTTCGAAGTACATCCGGAAGTTTTTTCAGCACGGAATAGGGAATTCTGATATGTTTAAGATTCATATATTTCCGCAGTGCCCGTGTCAGTCTCTCATTATCCGGCATGGTATCATCCAGAGATGGTTCCTCCATGTGTACTTCTATAACATCAAGACTGTTTGTAAGTTCTATGCCAGCCATCTCAACTTCATGCTTGGCATTTTCAAAAATAGCAATTTCTTCTTTTGAGCTTAAATCAGCCACTTTCATTCGGCTCTTATATGCGGATGCAATATCCGGAACAAGAACCTCCACATCTGCACTGATCTTGCTCATACAGGCCAGACGCCAGCCTGCGCCATATTCTTCATCCGAAATATGAAGAGTTTTCTTTGAGTCCAGTTCTCCGCTTTTTAACTGTACCCGACATTTTCCACAGGCTCCGTTTCCGGAACATGGTGCATCGATAGCCACATTGGCACTACGAGCAACCTCCAGTAAATTATCCCCCGCATTGGCAAATGCTTCTACCGTACTGCCATTTTCAAAAGCAAAAGTCACCTTAAACATTCGGCAACCACCTTTCTCGCCTCGTAAAAGTTATTCGTCTTCCACCTGTGGCGTTGGGAGTTAGACTAAACTATATTAGTAAAAAAGAGGCTGAAGGCCGAAGCCCCCAGCCTCTGAAACAGCGCTCCTGTTTTGTTCACACGCCAAATTAGATCTCAAGGTAAGAATCTGCGTAAAGTGTGTTACCCTTGAATACGTCACAGGATTTGATTGTCTCCATAAGACGAAGGTCGTTAGGGTTAACGATTGCAGATGTAAGACCATTCATCATAGCCATAGCTACAAGAGCAGAGTCCATGATCGGACGGATATGTTTTGGCATACCGTTACTGTTGTTGGAAAGACCGCCAGTGGAGTTCAGACCCATCTCGGAGAACATCTTGATTGCCTCAAGAACTTCCATCTGTTTGTCCTGCATTCCTTTTACAACAAGGAAAAGCGGATCAAACCAGAGATCCTCTGCTTCCATACCAAGGCCAAGACCTCTCTCAAGCATGTTCTGGCAGTGCATCATACGCTCGTCATTGTCTGATGCAACCATACCGGAAGAGCAAAGTGCGATACAGATCGCATCGTTAGCTGCTGCAAGGTCGATATTGGAAATTCTGTCTCCAGCATCTGCAGAGTTTACGATCGGTTTACCTTTGCTTCTGTTGTATACGGAAATACCAGCCTCAATAGCTTTCTGGTTTGTAGTATCCAGAGCAAGCGGAACATTGTCAAACTCAGACTGAAGGAGCTGTACTGCCCATTTCATAAGGTCCTCGCCATCGTTCTCAGCAGGTCCGATGTTTACGTCAAGATATGTAGCGCCTGCATCAAGCTGCTGTTTTGCTCTTTTGATGATCGGCTCAGGATCTCTCTCAGTAAATGCTTTATTTACTGCCGGTGCTGTTGTTGAAAGTCTCTCCCCAATTGTTACAAATTTTGCCATACTCGTGTTCTCCTTTACATATTAGTAGGATATGGCTGTGCAGCAAACCTGCACAGCCGTTTATAACTGCCGGCGATATTGCCGGACAGCTGATTTCTTAAACCTTAAGTTTATGCATCAAGGTCTTTTAAGAATTTCACAAGCTGTACTGCTTCTCTTGGTCCTACGATGATCTCCCATCCAGGAAGCTTAGCCTCAAGATCGCCCTTAAGAACTGCTACTTTACCAGGAATAACCAGTCTTCTGCATTTAACCTTCGGCTCAACATTCTCTTTGATATACTCGGAGATGCTGTTTCCGGAGAATTTACCTGCTGCCCAGGATGTAAGTACGGAAAGTCCGCCTGCATCATTGATCACCAGGTTAAGCGGAACACCGGAACGCTCCAGCTCGCCAGATACTACGAAATATGTAAGAGCAAAGTCTACTGTTGTTACAACGAGAGAATTCTCGTCTGCTCCGTTCAGAGGATAAATACCCGGCTCTACCTTCATTGGCTTCTGAGGATCTGTAAATACATTCTGACGAAGTCCGAACAGCGGAAGTGCCTCTGCATATGTCATCTGCTCCATAACGATGATAGAACCATATTTCATAGTAAACATGGAAGCAAGTGCTGCCTGTAAATGTTTGTCACCCTTCGCAAGTTTAACAAGGTTAACGATAGAAGGATAACCAAATGTTCTGTCCTGATTCTTAAGAGCTGCACGACGAACCTGTACAGTATTTGCAAAGGTCTCTTTGATGTCAGCTCCTGTTGTATCAAGTACGAGATTCTTGTTGCCAAGTTTCTCAATAGCTGCTGTAGTATCATATAATTCATTGATGTCCTTACCGGATACACCGAGAACTACGCCTGCATCTGTAGCAACCTTGCTCATTGCCTCGTAGTTGGAAGCGTTTGCTCCGTTAAGAACCGGTTTGCTGTCCTTACATACTTCAAGGGCAGCTTTTGCGATCTCAGGATCTGTACAGCCAAGGATCAGTGTTCTTCCAAGACCTTTAGCCTTCTCTACAAGTGCTGTAAATTTTGCAGCATCTGCATTCTCATCGCAGTTTACATACACAAGCTCTACATGCATTCTCTCACCGATACGATCATAGTCAACGTGTGGGATCTCTGCAAGTTTTGCTTCTACTTCTTCATCACTCATGCATGTGCAAAGTGATACGGCATATCTTGTTTTGCTTACAAATGTCTTCTCATGTCTGAAAAGAACAGTCTCTCCACCAAGTGTAAACTCTCCATCGCCTGTTCCGATCTTGATAGTTTTCATTGGCGGTGCAGTTGCCTCAGAAAGAGATGCTAATGCATCCTCGGACATATGAGGACACTGCTCAATTTTCATAGCGCCCTGTGCAACTTTCATAGAGAAAGCCATACATGTAGGGCATCCACATTCCTTACAGTTTTTCTTTGGTGTTAATTTAAAGATCTGAATACCATTCAGTGCCATAGCTCTTTATCCTCCTATTTATTACGCAAGTGCTTTGATCAGCTTGGAAATTGTCTTAACAGATTCCGGATGTCTTAAGATAACTGCATCAGAACCAGCTGCAAGATCAGCTGCTGCTGTCTCAACTTCCATGTCGATTCCACGCTCGTCCTGTGGTCCCCATGCCGGCATGTCTGCTTCAGAAGCCATTGCCTCTTTAACATTCCATGTCTCAGCGGATACAGGTGTAATAATAGGCATCTGCAGCATGTTATCATTCTGCCCTAAAGCGGCACCTTTGATACGGTCCATAGTAGATACTACGTACTCATATCCATAACCAACTGCTGCACTACCGATATTCATAACGATCTTCTTAGCATCTACACCAAGCTGTGTAGTAACAACGTTAAGCTGTTTAGCAAGGTTGATATCAACGGCAGACTCAGCGCCTACGATCTGATTGTAAGCAAGACCTGCTGCTGCACCGATTGCTTTGTAGTTCTCCTCTTTCTCGGAAAGGATCAGTGCATTTCTGCCCTGAAGAGCCTCTGCAACCTTCGGAAGGAGCTCTGCATCCTTCTCAACATTCTTGCAGCCCTCTACAACCAGTGGACAGTCAACTGCATCTGCAACTTCTTTAACAACTGCGATCAGCTCATCGATAGATTTGTTAACACCGTTCGGGTCGCCGCCCTCAAGAATAAGTGCAACAAAGTCAGCACCCTCCATAGCTGCAGCTTTCTTAGCAATGTCAGCCATTGTAGTAGCGCCTTCATAGTAAGCTTTGATACCTTCAGATACGCCCTCAAGACCCATATCAGAGATCTCTACACCGATCTTCGGGCAGTTCTCTGACTCTGCGTCAAAGGAATAAAATGGGAATGTACAATCCCCACCAATTGTCACAGTCTTATCTCCGCTTCCGATTGTGACAGCATTAATCTTTGCATTGAACTTTTGTGGTTTCTGATTAAACGGCATTTTTCGTTAGCCTCCTTAAAAATAATAATTAAAAAACTACAGAGCTTCTTATATTATACTACATAGCACCAGTTATTGGCAAGATGCAGCACTATATTTCTGTTAAAAAATCAACAAACTTTTTAACAGTTACAGGAGAAAGGATGTCCGCACATCCTTTCTCCCTGATAAATTACATCATCGGATCAAGTCCGAGAGCCGGATGTCCTTTTTCTGTAAGGAATGCAACCAGTGTCTCCGGATCTTCTGCGATCGTCTCATCACCGATCATGTCTGTAAAGTTATCGATTCCGTAAAGCTCTTTTGCAGTCTTATTAAGTCTGTCAGCTACGAATTCTTTCAGTTCTTTCGGCATCCATACGATACGCTCGATACCGCCCTCAGCCTTCATGAACTTCTTGGAGGAAATGAAGTGTTTACCATGTCCCATGAATCCAGGTGTCTGAACTCCACCACCTGTCATGGATGCCATCTCAGGGAATGTCATTCCAAGTGGTGTCATGCCTGCATACTCACGGTTAGCAATAACAACACCGTTGGAGAATGGCTCGATACCACAGATACACTCGAAGCATCCGCAGGAAGTCATCGGATCCTGCATGATGGAGTACAGTGTAACGTGCTCCAGAGCACCCTGGGAGAATTTCTGAACTGCCTCATCAACGTCCTCATAAGAACCAAGATTCTCATCGATCGGACGCTCTTTTGTGATGATCTGGCAAGGACCAGCTGGGTCAAGCTGATGTGTAGCTTTTGCATCCAGCCATGAAACCGCACCGCAAAGACCAAGTCTCTCAGGTGTTACTACACATACGTGGCTTGGTGCGAATGCCTGGCAAAGGATACAGCTGTAATATACGTCAACAGACTCATCTGTCAGAGTATCAAGACGCTCATCACGTTTGTCAAAGATCGGAATTGCAACCTCATGACGGATTCTTGTACACTCAGCAGGATCTGTATAGATAACAACCTCACATTTATCAACAACCGCATCGAACTCATTCTTAACAGATGCATAAAGAACCTCACCGATATGTTTGATTCTGAAGCCTGCATTAAATGCCTCAATGCTGATACGGATACGCTGCATATCACGCTGTCCTGTATGGTATACACCCTCGATACAGTTGATGTAGTTGTGGAATTTACGCTCGATAACCGGCTCAAAGTCAGACTGCATATTCTTACCTGCAACTTTAACAACATATGCAATGCTGTTCTTGCTGCCGAATTCCATCTCATCTACTTCAGGTCCGATTACTGTGATCTTGTGATCCTCGATCTCAGAAGCATCGCAGGTCTGTACAAGCTCTGCACAGTCTACACGGGAACCATCGAACTCAACCTGCATATCTTTACGACGGATGATCTCACCCTCGAATGCAGATGCGAAAGCAACCGGAATATCGATATTTGTAATTTTGATCTTAATGTCACGTGCCTCAAGGGAAGTAGCGTTGAATTTGCTTACGTCCTCCTGAACGATAAGGCTCTTCGGTACACGGAAGATATTCTCTGTCTCATTTGTAACAACCGGGAATCCAAGTGCGATAGCGCCTGCACCGCATGCTACGATCACATCATCCAGAGGTTTGAATGCGTTAACAAATGCCGGTACACGATCCATTGTGTATTTCATAAGTGTTCCTGCATCTCCAGGTGTTACGTTACCGAAGATCAGAGCTGCACGGATCGCAACGGAAACTACATGAACAACAGATGTAACATCTTTTCCAAGAGGAATAACACGAACGTTGGCACCTGTCTTCATTCCGGCTTCTGCAACCTGATCAATGATTCCGCCAACAAGTGTTACCAGGATACCCTGTGCCTGATAGCTCTTTACAAGAGCAACACCCTCTTCTGTAGTAGGAGCAGCACCAAGGATAACAGCAACGCCTGGGATATCGCCTGTTACAAGCGGTACACCGAGCTCACGGATAACAGCATCACCAAGATGTCCATAGCATGGCTCTTCGTAAGGAGTTGCTCCGTCGATATATTTCAGAACCTCGATGAACTCTGCGCAGAGTGCTGTAGCAACACCGGACATGAATGCATCGTTCAGTCTTTTCTCTCTTGTCATAAGTGTTTTTACAACGCCAAGAGCTTCTTTTAATTCTTTTAATGTTGTAACTTTTGTTCCTGTTACAGCATAGTAGCAAGGAAGGCTGTAAGCGGTATTCGGGAAGCTGACAGCTTTGTCTTCGCCATACTGAGCGATCGCGCCGTCAATAGCACCCTCTGTTAAACCATATACAGCATCGTTTCCGCCGAATACTCTATCAAATAAAGTCACTGTAATACCTCCTATTTTTACAGAATTGAATTCTGATCAATTTTGTCTTTGATTTTTTCTGATTTCAGCTGTTACAGTTTCACTGAAATCGTAGGGAGATTTTCCCTGACGATCAGCATCTATAACTTCTGTATTGTAGTGGATCATTCCAAGCAGATCCTCTGCCGGGATCTTACTCCGGATAAATTCCTCATCCTCCGGATTTCTTACCTTATTGGCCACGACCTTAACCTGAGAAACTCCCAGATCCTTTGCAAGACGTTTAACATTCTTATATGTCTGTACACTTCTTGCCCCTGGTTCGATCACTACAATAAATTCATCCATGCTCTCCGTGGTGCCCCGGCCCAGATGTTCCAGGCCGGCCTCCATATCCATGATCACCACATCATCTCTGTGGATCACAAGGTTATTGATCACTCTTTTAAGCATCACATGTTCAGGACAGACGCATCCGCCTCCACCTGTTTCCACAGTTCCAAGGACAAGCAGCTTTACGCCATTACAGGTTTTTCCATAAGTATCCGGAATATCGTCTACCTTTGGGTTCAGTTTATAAAACTGATTCTGGCTGTTGGCTCCGGTGCGTTCTTCTATGAGCTTACGCATTTTTGAGATCGGAACAATAGAATCCAAGGTTTCCTCGTCAAATCCAAGGGCAAGACCCAGGTTCGCATCCGGATCCACATCCGCCGCAAGGACTTTTTTTCCCTCATCTGCGTATAGTCTTGCAAGTGTTGCTGCGAAAGTTGTCTTTCCTACTCCGCCTTTACCGGTTACTGCTATTTTCATTTTACGTCTTCCACCTTTTATAACATTTTAAAGATCGCAACGGATTAGATTCCTAATGCTGTTCTCTTCTCTTCAATTCTCTCGATCATAAGATCAACTAATTTCTCGATGTCTGTCTCTACTGTGTAAGCAGCACCTGTCCATTTTCTTGTTCCCTCTGTAAGAAGTTCGCACATTTCTGAAGAACCGGAAACATATGGATCAACGCCAAGGAATGTATCAATACCAGTACCAACTACGTAGTTACCGATGGATACAGCTTTTTCAGACATCCACTCAGGAGCACATCCTACTACAGGAAGCTGATTGATCTGAAGTCCTGCATCTTTTGCAAGTTCAGCAGCCAGGATCATCATACGGGAGATATCTACGCAGGATCCCATATGAAGTACTGGTGGGATATCAGCCAGCTCACAGACACGTTTCAGACCTGCACCGCAGAGATCTTTTGCGGATTTGTCCATCAGACCAGCTTTAGCAGCTGCCTGTGCGGAACATCCGGAAGCGATGATAACGATATCATTTGCGATACACTTCTTCATCAGTTCGATATGTGCATAGTCAGGACGGATCTTAGGATTGTTACATCCAACCATAGCAACAGCACCACGGATAACACCGGAAGTGATGCACTCAAGTAATGGTTTGGTTGTTCCTGTTACATCAACCTGAGAGTTTGTAACACCATCAAGAACTTTAACGATCGCTTCTACTGAATAACCAACAGTAGCTTTCTGTTTCAGCTGTGGGATATGTACAAGCTCAGGTTTTCTGTTCTTGAAGTTATCGATAGCCATCTTAACGATTGCTTTTGCATTTTCTCCTGCTGTCTCAGCGTTGAATCTGATAAATTCAGAATCCGGCATCTGAGCGATCGGAGAAGTTGTAACAAATTTAGTATGGAAGCATTTGCTCAGAGGTCCTAATGCAGGGAAGATACACTGAACATCAACTACGATCGCCTCGCAGGCACCTGTCAGTACTACGTTCTCCTGCTGCAAGAAGTTACCAGCCATCGGAACACCACGACGCATAGCTACCTCGTTAGAAGTACAGCACACACCGGAAACGGTAATTCCTTTTGCTCCTACAGATTTTGCATAATCGATCATTTCTTTGCTGTCTGCATACTCACAGATCATCTCAGAAAGACTCGGATCATGTCCGTGTACAACAATGTTTACGTTCTCTTCAACCATTACTCCAAGGTTAGCCTCTGTATCAAGTGGCTTCGGAGTTCCGAATAATACATCAGAGAACTCTGTTCCCATCATGGAACCGCCCCATCCATCAGCCATACCGCAGCGAATAGACTGTTTTACAAGTGCCTCCGGAAGAGATGAACATCCCATATGAGACATATGCAGGGAGCTTGCAACCTCACGGTCGATAGCACGTGGTGCGATTTCGTTCTCGATCAGTTTTTCTTTCTGTCCTGCAGGCATTCTGTCAAGGAATCTCTGATATCCGAACGGTTTACCATATTCCATAAGACCGATCTCAGCCATCTCATGAGCCAGATCATAGATATCCTTGCCTTCTGTTTCCACGCCCCACTCTTTAGCGATGCGAAGCAGTTTCTCAGGATCTTTTACCTGATAATTTCCGCCCTCTTTTGCACAGTACAGTGTATGGCAGATTTCACGACCATGATCGGAGTGAGTAGCTGCACCACCGGCTGTAAATTTAAGGAAGTTTCTTCCTACGATACCATGAGCATCACATCCGCAGATTCCTCTTGGAGCCTTCGGTGTAATACGACACGGTCCCATTGCACAGATACGGCAGCAGATACCCTGCTCACCGAATTTACAGTGCGGAGTCTGGTTCTTTGCACGGATCTGCCATGCATCTGCTCCTACCTTTGCACCTGTCTCGAGAAGACGGGCTGTAGCGGCTTCAAATTCCTCCACTGTAGTTAATTTGAATTCACTCATTATAGACCTCCTTTAATAGCACATCTATTTTTATTTTTCTTTTTATAATAAGCCCAGAGCAGGAACCCATCCCCACCCATGGGTTATTCTCTTTTTTAAAAAAGGTTTATATTTCGTTATAAACCTAATTTATCAAAAATTTCAAAAGCTGCTTTTCTCATCGGATTATCCTCAGGAAGAGTAACGGTCGGTTTCCCGTCACAGTCATATTCATAAACTGCCTCATCCTGTGGTACCACACCGATCAGATCGAGTCCCTGATTCCGGATCTCCTCAAGGATTCCTGAATTCAGTTCTGCTTTTGGCGCGCGATTGATAATAAGACCCACTCTGGAAGGCTTCATATCGCATTCCTTAATAAGTTCTGCGATCCTGCCAACTGCCTGTACCCCTCTTCTGGAACAGTCACTTACAAGGATCGCTGTCTCCATGCTCGGAAGGATTCCTCTGCTGATATGTTCCATTCCTGCTTCATTATCCACAACAATATATGGATAATTTTTCTGGTATTTGGCAAGCTGTGCCTGAAGCAGACCATTTACAAAGCAATAGCAGCCTTTTCCCTGGGTTCTTCCCATTACAAGAAGATCATAATCATCTTCCTCTGCAAGAGCATCCTCAAAACGTACCTCCGCATAATCTGCCTTGGACATTCCTTTGGGGATCGGGCTTTTCTCTGTCATCTCAGCATGTGCGATCTCCTCGCGGACATCGCCAAGAGTCGTATCTACTTCTACGCCAAGAACCTCATTCAGATTTGAATTGGCATCTGCATCTACAGCCAGTACAGGTCCTTTTTTCTTTTCGCAGAGATACTGGATCAGCATTCCGCATAATGTAGTTTTTCCAACGCCGCCTTTTCCGGCGACTGCAATAACATGTGCCATAAAACGGGCACCTCCTGATTTTATATCTGTTATGCCGGCGCATAAGGGAGGTGCCTGATACTGTTCTGGCACCTCCGCATCGTGCCGGAATTCTTATTTATTTCGTTGATGATTAGATAAGTGTACGAAGTCCGGATCTGTCAATGATCTCGGATACATCTTTCCATTTGTTTAATGCATAAAGATGGATACCGTCAACACCAAGAGCGCGATACTCATCGATCTGTCTGATGGTGTATTCGATTCCTTCTTCTTTGAATCGTTTAACCTTGTCCTCATAGAACATGTCAAATGGTTTACCATCAGCATCTTTAGCGTTAAACGGATTCGGGAACAGCCAGTTTCTGGAGATCAGCCTGCAAAGCTCACTGTCCATTACACAGCCGTTACGTGAAAGAGCCATATTAATGGTAGCTGCCTGATCCAGGATCGGCATTACACCAACGTCTACAGGCATTGTCACTCCAGCCTCGCGGATAGCGTCCAGCCAGTATTTAAACTGTTCCATATCCCAGCAGAGCTGGGTCATGATATAATCAGCACCATTGTCCTGTTTCTGTCTCAAAACAGCAATATCAGCATCCAAGCTTCTGCATGCGATATGGCCTTCCGGTGAACCGGCTACTGCGATCTCGAACTTATCGCCAAATTCATCACGGACAAATTTAACAAGGTCTGTCGCATAATTGAAATCTCCGCAGGTTGTTGTCTCACCAAGTGGAATATCTCCGCGAAGTGCCAGCATATGGTCAACACCATCTGCCAGATACTGTTCCAACTGCTGTCTGATTCCTTCTTTTGTGTTCTTGATCACTGTGAAGTGTGTTACAGGAACAGTTCCTGCATTCCTGATCATCTGGCATACTTCCCTGTTGGCACCGACATTTCCGCCGCCGGCACCGTATGTACAGGAAATATACTCCGGTCTATACTTCATGAGATGTTCAATGGTTCCCGGCAGGTTTGCCATACCTTTTTCTGTCTTTGGCGGAAAAAGTTCAAAAGAAAGCAGCATTTTTTCTCTCATTGCTTCAGATAATTTCATTGATCGTCCTCCACGTATTTGTATCAGTTACACTGCAGTTTCACGATGCTGTTTGCAAGATCCACCATAAGGATACTGCCTTCTACACGCGCTCATCTCCCATGATATCTCGAAGGATCAATTTATTTCCGTCCACATCGATCCGGCTTACATTCTTAAAGATCACAGAATTATCTTCTTCCTTATATACTGTTGCAAGACACATAATCATTCCTCCAAATAAGTGGCATCATTTAACCACTATGCTGTCAAAACTATTCTGTCGGTTTTTATTTCAACTCTTCCTTAACAAGTGTAAGGGCAAGTCCAAGTCTCATATTGCCTTTCTGAAAATCTGCAACTGCCTCTTTGATCGTCTTCGCAGCTGTATCCATGTTAAGCTTCTTAAGATTGTCAGCCATCTGATCAAGTTCTGCGGCATGATGCTCGTTATGCTGCAGCATGTAGGTAAGAAGTGCTACAGTCTCATTCTTGCAGTCACCGCTCTCGCAGGAACCGCAGTGTCCATCACCGTGTGTATGACAATGGTTATCTCCTTCCGCATGGCTGTGTGTATGGCTGTGAGTCACACCGTCCTCATGGGTGTGCTCATGTGTATGTTCATGGCTGTCTGCATGTCCATGCTGAACAAGATTGCCATTCTCATCTTTGATTAAATGCATAAATACCCCTTTCCTGTATCCGCCGGGCGGACACTCTCATGACAAGAATTTATCAATTAAATTCATTATACATCTTTTCACTGTTATTATCAAGAAAATAATTATAAAATATAGCCAAAATTATATGCTGTTTTTCCTATTTTTCCAAAAACTTTGACAGTAATTTAACTCGATTGTTTCATTTTTAACGAAGTTAGTCTCTTCAAACCACAACTTATTACCCAGTCTGCGCGTCTGTCCAACTCTAAGCTTTATCACTTTTGTAATATAATTGATGTGATTCTTTCATATTTTGTGCTATAATAGCAAAAGCATGGAAAGCAGAACATACAAGGAGGAATTATTTTGAAAAAAACTGTTTTTCTGAACAACGACAGAGAAATGCCTCTTCTGGGGCTTGGCGTATACAAGTTGCCCGATGACGTACAGGCCGAAGCAGCAGTCACTTCTGCTATTTCCGCCGGCTACCGCATGATCGATACCGCTTCTGTTTATAAAAATGAAGAAAGCGTTGGACGTGCCATTGCCAAATGCGGAGTTCCCAGAAAGGATCTTTTCATCACCAGCAAGATCTGGAACAATGCGCAGCGTCTCGGCGATGTCCAGGGAGCTTTTTCCCGTAGTCTCGACCGTCTGAAAGTCAGTTATGTAGATCTCTATCTGATACACTGGCCGGTTCCCGGCTGCTATTTGAGCACCTGGAAAGAGCTGGAATCCATTCTGGAATCTGGACGTGCTTTAAGTATCGGCGTCAGTAATTTTGATATCCGACATCTGGAAGAGCTTCGTAAGATATCCGGGGTTATTCCTGCTGTAAACCAGATCGAGTGCCATCCTTTGTGTTACCCTGCTGAACTGATCGAATACTGCAAGGCTTTCGGTATTCAGGTACAGGCTTATGCTCCTCTGGCAAGAGGTGCATATTTTGATAATGATGTAATGTGTGTTCTGGGGACCAAATATGCCAGGACTCCTGCACAGATTGGGCTTCGCTGGGCAATACAGAAGGGAATTTCTGTCATTCCGAAATCCATCAACCCGGAACGAATCCGCAGCAATGGAAACATCTTTGACTTCAACATCGAGGATGAAGATATGGCGATCATCGATACACTGAACGAAGATCTGCATACTTCTCATGTTCCAGAAGATCTCCGTGATCTTCAGTTTTAATTTCCATAATAATGCAAAAAAGATATCTGTCAGATCATAAGTGATCTTCTGGCAGATATCTTTTTATTTTTTCTTTTCAGTTGATACGACGATCCTGTTATTCCCTGCTTAGCATTTCACATATCTGAAACCCGGAAATATTTAACTGATCCGCTCACGCATTTTCCCACGGGAGCATGGGCGTTTCCACTTTTTTATCACGCAGCATCAGGTCCATTACTGCTTCCGCTGCTGATTTTCCTTCAAACAGTACGCGGTTCACTTCCGTTATGATAGGCATCTCCACCTCATATTTCTCCGCAAGCTCTCTTGCAGCTCTTGCAGAATAAACACCTTCCACAACCATCTGCACTTCTTTCATAGCTTCTTCCATCGTATATCCCTGGCCGATCAGATATCCGGCCTTTCGATTACGGCTATGCTTACTTGCACAAGTCACGATCAGGTCGCCAATCCCGGACAGGCCGTAAAAGGTTTCCATCTGCGCCCCCATTTTTTTACCAAGTCTTCCTATTTCCGTGATTCCCCTGGTGATCAGTGCCGCCTTGGTATTATCTCCATATCCAAGGCCGTCGGCAGTACCTGCTGCCAGTGCGATCACATTTTTCAGTGCTCCGCCAAGTTCCACCCCAAGGATATCCGGTGTTGTATACACGCGGAACACAGGGCTCATAAAAATGCTCTGAAGGTATTCCGCAGTTTCCTGTGTATGTGCGCTGATCACACAGGTTGTAGGAAGTCCGCGTCCTACTTCTTCCGCATGGCTTGGACCGGAAAGTACAGCTACATTACCCTGCGGGATTTCTTCTTCGATCACCTCGCTGAGTGTTTTCAGTGTCTTTTCCTCAATACCTTTAGCAACATTGACGATCTTCTGGTCCCTGCACACAAACGATGCCATCTTGTGTGCAGTACTCCGGATATACGGGGAAGCTACTGCCAGAACTGTTACATCCACATCCTTAAGCGCACGCTCCAGATCTGTCAGGACATCGATTTCATCCGGAAGCCGTACCCCCGGAAGCCTGTCAGGATTTTCTCTTTTTTCCCGGAGTTTTCGGGCATTCTCCGGTCTTGCTGACCAAAGAAGGACTTCATGGCCATTATTATGCAACAGGAGTGCTAGGCTAATCCCCAGCTCCCCGAACCCAGTACGCTGATTTTTGCCATAAATCTTACCTCTTATTTTTTATTCTTACTGCTTAAAAACACCTTATTCTCTGTTCCATGAAACAGTCTTACAATGTTTGCCCTGTGTCTGTAGAACGCCATTGCTGTAAGAACTGCCATCACGATATAAAGCTCAACAGTATGCGCCTGATCCATCCCATATTTTCCCATATGTCCAAAAACCAGGACCAGGATAAAAGCCACCGCATATGCACTGAGAGAGCAAAGCGATACATAATGAGTTGTAAAGAACAGTGTAAAAAAGACAACTGCACATACAATAAATATCCGCCAGTCAAAAGCAATGATCATGCCTACAGAAGCAGCAATTCCCTTTCCACCGCGAAATTCCATAGAAATCGGAAAATTGTGGCCAAGGATACATCCCAATGCTGCATAAAGTGTAAGAAGCGGAAGGATACCATTCATGGAATTTCCATAAACCATTCTCACGATCACAATAGCCAGTACACACTTCAGGCAGTCTCCCAGCAGGGTGATCGCTCCCGCTTTCTTTCCAAAGGTCCGGAAGGCATTCGTAGTACCCGCATTCCCGCTGCCATGATCTCTGATATCTGTCTTGTGGACTTTTCCAATAATATAGCCTGTCTGAAAAAGCCCGCATACATAACCGATAACAAGACAAATAATACGTTCCATACTTTTATTCCTTTTCCCCGCGCTCGCGGATGATAAATTTCAGGGAAGTTCCAGAAAATCCAAAAGCATCCCTGATCTTGTTCTCCAGATATCTTACATAGGAAAAATGCATCAGTTCCTTGTCATTGACAAAGATAACAAATGTCGGCGGTTTTACCGCAACTTGTGTCATATAGAAGATCTTCAGTCTTCTTCCTCTGTCAGACGGCGGCTGCTGAAGAGCGACTGCCTCAGAAAGGATCTCATTAAGAACACCTGTCTGGATACGAAGTGTCTGATTTTCGATAACTGTATCGATATTTTCGAAAAGCTTTGGAAGTCTCTGACCTGTTTTTGCAGAGATAAAGATGATCTGTGCATATGGCATAAAGGAAAGGATCTGACGGATCTTTTCCGTATGCTTGTAGATGGTCTTGTCATTTTTCTCAATGGCATCCCATTTATTTACCGCTACGATGATACCCTTTCCTCTGTCATGAGCGATTCCCGCGATCTTAGCATCCTGCTCGGTAACGCCCTCGGAGGCATCGATCACAACTACAACCACATCTGCACGCTCTACAGCTGTCACAGTACGGATAACACTATAGCGCTCGATCTCTTCTTTTACCTTACCCTTGCGTCGAAGTCCTGCAGTATCGATAAAAATATAATCTTTTTTGTTCCAGGTAACCTTTGTGTCAATAGCATCACGTGTGGTTCCTGCAATATTGGATACGATCACACGCTCCTCTCCAAGAAGCTTGTTGATCAGAGAAGATTTTCCCACGTTCGGCTTTCCTACAATGGCGATCTTCGGAATATCATCCTGATCTTCCTCTTCACTCTTATCCGGGAACTCTTTGATCACCTCATCCAGCATATCTCCAAGGCCTTGTCTGTTAGCTGCGGAAATCGGGATCGGTTCTCCGATTCCAAGATTGTAAAACTCATATACGTCCATCATATATTTCTGGTGGCTGTCTACCTTGTTAACTACAAGACGTACCGGCTTGCCGCTGCGGCGGAGCATATCTGCCACCTTGGCATCGGAATCCACAAGACCCTGGCGGACATCTGTGATAAAAATGATCACGTCTGCCGTATCAATGGCGATCTGTGCCTGCTCTCTCATTCTGGAGAGGATGATATCGCTGCTGTCCGGCTCGATTCCGCCTGTATCGATCAGAGTAAATGTCCTGTCAAGCCATGTGACATCTGCATAAATCCTGTCACGGGTTACTCCTGGTGTATCCTTTACTATGGAAATATTGTCACCTGCCAGAGCGTTAAACAGAGTGGATTTGCCTACATTAGGCCTTCCCACTATCGCTACTACTGGTTTGCTCATAAATCTGTCTCCTTCTTGTTTGTTTATGTTCCGGAGGGTTGATCACAGCTTTCACCAGATCACGTCCTCCTGTGTCTACGATTACAATTTCTGTGTTCAGCGCTTCCGAAAGCTCTTCCAGTGTCATGTCATCCAGAAAAATCTCCTCATCACCTTTCAGCATGCTGCACGGGATCAGAATCTTCTCTCCAAGGTCAAGACCGGAAAGCTGCTCTTTCAGATCCTGCCCGGTGATCAGGCCGGACACTGTGATCTTTTCACCGAAAAAACGATTCTCGATGGTTGTGACCGGAATCTGCACATTGGGATATTTCTTCTGGATCTCTTTTATATAGCGTGCGATAAAAGGCGCTGCCAGTTTTCCTGTGGCGATCCTGCCTGTCACCTTACGGTCGTCACCGGAAAGCCCCTCCAGCGTTTCTTTTACTTCCGTTTCCAGAAGTCTGAGCATTCCCACGCCATTCTCAAGCTGCAGATATCCATCATATTCATCCTCACAGGGAAGCTCCCTGTCTGCCAGAATATACCATTCGTCTGAAGCATGGATAAAATGGATCCCGTATTTCTCCATCATGATCTTCTGCCAGCGTTCGATCTGCCCCAGGACTTTTTCAGCATCTTCCTTATTAAAAGGCTCCAGAGGATAGAGACCTTCTCTGTATTTGGTAAGTCCTACCGGTACAACAGAAACGCTCTGAAGGACCGGCGCATAAGCGGAAAGCTTTTCAAGGCTGTATTCCAGCTCGTCTCCGTCATTGACACCCTTACACAGTACGATCTGTCCATTCATGGTGATTCCTGCATTGTACAGCATATCCACCTTATCCAGAGCCTTTCCTGCAAAACGGTTATGCAGCATTTTACACCGGAGTTCCGGATTCATTGCCTGGAACGAAATGTTGATCGGTTCCAGATGATAGCGGATCACACGCTCAATATCCTTCTCACTCATATTGGTAAGCGTAACATAATTTCCCTGAAGAAAGGAAAGCCTGGAATCATCATCCTTAAAATACAGCGTCTCACGCATACCTGGCGGCATCTGGTCAATAAAACAGAACATACACTTATTTGAACAGGAGCGATAGTCATCCATCAGTCCTCCGTTCTCAAATTCTATTCCAAGGTCTTCCTCATATTCCTTCTCTACCTCCAGCTCCCACTCTTCGCCATCAGGCTTCTCTACCAGAAGCACCACGAGCTCTTCATTCATGAGATACCGGTAATCGAAGACATCTTCCACAGGCTGTCCGTTTACAGACACAAGTCTGTCTCCCGGCTCCAGCCCCAGCTCCTCGGCAATACTGTCGGGCAGCACCCTGGAAATCATATGCTTTCTTAATTTCATCATTATCTCCCTTTTCTATCCCGTATATAATAACAACTTTGCTCTTAAAAATCAACACTTTGAGAAAACACCTTGACTGACACGTGGGTCTGATGTTATAAATAGACTGAGAATTTTTAATGACATACACTTAGGAGGAATATTATGCCAAACATAGAATTGCTGGAAAAGTCTATGCCTGTTGCCCCGATCCGAATCGCCGCACTTGCCGGATGCCGCGAACTGGCCGAGGAGGTTGACAAAAAGCTGGTTAAATTCCGTAAAGAACTTGTAGCCGCCAAGAAATCCACCATCATCCCACAGGGATATGCAGAAAAATCTTTCCTTGTAGATTGCGAATGCCCACGTTTCGGAACCGGTGAGGGTAAGGGTTACATCAAGGAATCTGTCCGCGGAACAGACCTTTATATCATGGTAGATGTGACCAATTACAGCCTTACTTACAGCGTATGCGGTCATGAGAACCACATGTCTCCGGATGACCATTACCAGGATCTGAAGAGAATCATCTCCGCAGCCACCGGTAAAGCACACCGCATCAACGTTATCATGCCATTTCTTTACGAGGGACGTCAGCACAGACGCACCAAGAGAGAATCTCTTGACTGTGCACTTGCACTTCGCGAGTTAAGTGCCATGGGTGTTTCCAACATCATTACTTTTGATGCTCATGACCCACGTGTACAGAACTCTATTCCGCTGAAGGGCTTTGATAACTTTTTCCCCACATACCAGTTCCTGAAAGCATTGGTCAAAAATGTCCCTGATTTCAAGCTTGACAATGATCATCTCATGATCATCAGCCGGATGAAGGTGCCATGTCCCGTGCTGTATACTTCTCCAATATCCTTGGAGTCGATATGGGTATGTTCTACAAACGCCGTGATTACTCCACCGTTGTCAACGGAAAGAACCCGATCGTTGCTCACGAATTCCTCGGAGATTCCGTAGAGGGCAAAGACGTTGTCATCATCGACGATATGATCTCTTCCGGAGAAAGCATGCTGGATGTTGCCCGTCAGCTCAAAGAGCGTAAAGCCGGACGTGTATTCGTCTGCACAACCTACGGTCTGTTTACAGATGGCGTAGCCAAATTTGATGAATATTACGAAAAAGGCTGGCTGGACAGAGTCATCACAACCAACCTTAACTATCGTATTCCTGAGCTTCTTGACCGTCCATACTATATCGAAGCAAATATGAGCAAATATCTTGCAAGTATCATCGATATCATCAATCATGATGTATCTGTCGAGAAGGTTCGTTCCAGCAACGAAAAGATCATGGATCTCATGAAAAAAGTCAACGAACAGTAATAAATGCTCCCAGGTTTCCACGTTTCCCGTGAGAAGCCCTGTGTGAGTAAAGAAAGAGCGGATTACAGCAGGTGCAGATGCCCGGCATTGAGATCCGCTCTTCTTTTATGCCTGCATCCAGAAAGATCCTTCGGTTCGCCTCCCACAGATTCAGCTGGTATTTCCCATCTGGTTTTCTGTAAAAAAGCACATCCCAGTATTTTTCTTCAAACGCCTCTCTAAACTGATCGATCACATCTTCACTGACTTCATAGCAATCCTGACAGATAGAAGGACCAATGGCTGCATAAAGCTCTGAAGGATCTGTCTGAAATTCCTCAGTCATCTTCTCCACCGTCACTTTTCCGATCTTTCCTACAGTACCTCTCCAGCCGGAATGAGATAATCCCACAGCTCTATGTACCGGATCTATAAAGAAAAGTGGTACACAGTCCGCATAAAACGTTGCCAGCACCAGTCCCGGCACATTGGTGATCATTCCATCCACATCTGTATAAGGTCTTGGTTTTGTGATCCCATTTCCTCTGTCTTCTTCCGTGACCACACGTACATTGGTGGTGTGTGTCTGATCAGAGGTTACGATATCTTCCATGGAAAATCCCATAGCAGCAGAAAGTCTGCGGTAATTTTCCCGCACCGCAGACTCTTCATCCCCTCTTGTGAAGCTTAAGTTCATAGATTCATAAATCCCCTGGCTTACTCCTCCCAGGCGGGTACTGAAGCCATGTACGATCCCGGGAAATTTCTCAAAAGCAGGATATGTAAGCCAGGTAACCTCGTTCTTCTGATTTACATTCATTAGCTGTTTATCTTTATACCATTTTATTTTCATCTTATGTGACCAGTCCTTTCAACTGCAAAAATCAAAAGCATTTTTTATCCAGTGGATGTTCTCTCCATCAATTCCTACTACGTCAAAACGGCAGGGAGGCAGCTCCCGGTATCCATGTGCAATCAGATAAAACATTGCCACTTTGCTGATGATCCTCTGTTTTTCTCTCCCTACCGCTGAAAAAGGACTTCCACTCTTTCCGTTCTTTCTGTATTTCACTTCAATAAACACCAGATATCTTCCATCCTGCGCAACAAGATCGATCTCACCACTTCGGCAACGAAAATTTCTTTCCTTGATCTGCAGCCCCTTTTCTTGCAGGAACGCTGCAGCAATTCCTTCATAATAGCTGCCCTTCTGTCTTCTATTTTCCTTCAGATAAACAAAACCTTTCTGTTTTTGATGTCGGTATCTTAAGTATTTTTATACAAAATGTGTGATAAACGTTTTTCTATGTATCGGACTTGGTCCATATTTCTTCAATGCTTCAATATGCGCTGCAGAACCATATCCTTTATTGGAGGCAAATCCGTATTCCGGAAGAACCTTATCATATTCTTCCATCATCCGGTCTCTGGTCACTTTGGCAACAATACTTGCTGCCGCAATGGATACACTTTTTGCATCACCTTTGATGATGGGTACCTGCGGAATCTGGATTTCCGGTATGGTAACCGCATCGTTCAAAAGCAGCTGTGGCTGTACAGAAAGCCTGCTCACTGCCTGGCGCATTGCCTCATAAGTTGCCTGCAGGATATTGATCTCATCAATCCTCTCCGGACTTGCCATTCCAATTCCAACAGAAACTGCTCCCTCCAGGATCACATCGTACAATTCTTCTCTCTTCTTAGCTGTAAGCTTTTTAGAATCATTCAGCCATAAAATATCGCAGTCTTTCGGAAGGATCACCGCACAGGCGACTACCGGTCCGGCAAGAGGGCCTCTTCCCACCTCATCGATCCCGCAAAGATATCCAAGATGCTCATATTCATGTTCATATTTCTTCATGCTCTCTGTACGTACACGCTCATCCTCCAGAGCCTGAAGCTTTTTGTGATACTGCTGGATCAGTTTCTGTACACCGCTTCTCTCATCATTTTCATAATGACGAAAAAGGGCGTTATATTCGCCCTCCTTCGCTGACGCAAAACGCGCCTTGATATCTTTCATTGTTTCCATTACGCTTCCTCCGGTCCTTTTGGAAACTCCAGAGTCACTTTTCCCAGTTTTCCGGAACGAAATTCTTCCAGCAAAAGGCGGGATGCTTTCTCATAATCAAGCTCTTCGCCCTTTTTCAGACATCCTCTTGCTTTCGCAACTGCAGTAAGGATATCCAGCGGTTTCAGCTCTTCTTCTACATTGTATCTCTCTCTGATCGCTGCCGGATAAAACTCCTGCAGATATCCGATCAGACCCAGGGCAAGTTCTTCGATGTTCAGAATATCGTCCTTGATCGAACCGATATAGGCAAGACGCATTCCAACTTCCTGATCTTCAAATTTCGGCCAGAGAATTCCAGGGGTATCCAGAAGCTCCACACTTTTATTCAGACGTATCCACTGTTTTCCTTTTGTAACTCCTGGTTTATTACCGGTCTTGGCACAGGCTTTTCCTGCAAAGGTATTGATAAATGTTGATTTTCCAACATTAGGGATTCCTGCAACCATCGCACGTACCGGACGGTTTTTGATTCCTCGTCTCCGGTCTCTCTCTGTCTTTTCCTTACATGCCTCTGTGATTGCCGCAGAAACGGCCTCATAGATCCCTTATTGCGGGAATCAATACTTACCGCATAGATTCCTTTTTCTTTGAAATATTCCATCCAGGCACGGTTCTGTCTCTCATCGGCAAGATCTGCTTTGTTGAGAAGGATCATACGCGCCTTGTTTTTTCCCAGCTCATCAATATCCGGATTTCGGCTGGAAAGAGGAACTCTTGCATCTACAAGCTCAATGATCAGATCGATCAGCTTGATATCTTCCTGCATCTGACGCTTCGCCTTCGTCATATGGCCTGGATACCACTGTACGTTCATAATTCACCTCATTTATCTATACTTTAATCTGTTTACTTTGATCTATTTTATAAAACCTATTTTATTTTTCGGAGAAACTGTAAACCAAACTTTCCCGACAATGTACTTCTTACTGATATTTCCGATATCGCTGAAGCGGCTGTCCTCACTGTTATTGCGATTATCACCAAGGACAAAATATTCCCCGCTTTCCAGAGTTATAGCACTATTTGCAAGTCCTCCATCTGTCATATCCTGATAAGCTCCGTTTTCTTCATAAACCTTGCCGTTGATATAGATCTTCCCGTCTTTAACCTGAACAGTCTCCCCGGGAAGGCCGATCACACGTCGGATATGCAGGGCTGCCGAGTCACTGGCGCTTGTTTTAAAAACGATCACATCTCCACGTTTTGGTGAACTGACCTTATATAAAGCCCTGTTTACAAAAAACTTTTCACTTACAGAATACGTGGGTTCCATGGCACTTTCCTGCAATGTCACAGTCTGAAATGCAGAGATTGCAACCAGCACAGCAAAAACCAGGGTCACAATAATTTCAAACACCCATTTCACGATTCCTCTTGTCCTGTCATCACGAAGCTTCTCCCTTGCTTCGGAAACAGCTCTGTTTTCCTTCAGATTTTCGATATTAATCTTCTTATTTAATCCCATATTCTATCCCCTGTATGTGTCTTTACACGCATACGCACTGATGTAAAAAGAGGGACAATAGCAAATGTTATTGTCCCTGCCTCTTTACTTATGAAATTATTTTACAAGCTCTTTAACCTTAGCTGCTTTACCTACACGATCTCTCAGGTAGTTCAGTTTCGCACGGCGTACTTTACCATGACGGATAACCTCAACCTTAACTACATGTGGGGAATGAAGCGGCCATGTTTTCTCAACACCAACACCGTTGGAGCTCTTTCTTACTGTGAAAGTCTCTCTTGTGCTTCCACCCTGTCTCTTAAGTACTGTACCCTCGAAGATCTGAACACGCTCACGTGTTCCCTCTTTGATCAGTGCGTGTACTCTTACTGTGTCTCCTACGCGGAACTGCGGTACTTCAGCTTTCAGCTGAGCGGACTCAATGTTCTTAATAATTTCGTTCATTTCTTTCTCTCCTTAATTATACTGGATGTTCTTAATACACATATGGTAACAGAGGACCATCTTTTTTCACAACATATGTGATTATACACTAGATAACTTCTCATTGCAAGGACTTTTTTTCCGGATTTTCGATGGCTTTTACCAGCAAAGGACCTCATGTCCTGTTTCTGTAACAAGGACCATGATCTCCCACTGTGCCGATGGCAGACCATCCTCTGTCCTCACTGTCCAGTCATCGATCTCATCTGTATAGATTTCATCAGATCCCATATTGACCATTGGTTCAATAGTAAAGATCATTCCGGGTACCATGAGTACACCTGTATCTTCCTTAGATGTGTAGCTTACCCATGGATCTTCATGAAACTCAAGACCTACACCATGTCCGCCAATTTCTCTCACAACTGTATAGCCGTTTTCCACTGCATGTTTGTGTACAGCACTTCCCATATTTCCGATCGGTGTCCATGGTTTTACCTGTTCAAGGCCAAGCTCTATGCATTCTTTTGTCACACGGACAAGCTTCTCCTTCTCCGGACTTACCTGTCCAATACAGAACATACGGGAGGAATCAGAAAAATATCCCTGATAAATGGTGGATACATCTACATTGACAATATCACCTTCTTTTAAGACAATTTCTTCATCCGGGATTCCGTGGCATACTACCTCGTTGATAGATGTACATACGCTTTTTGGAAAACCTTCATAATTAAGTGGTGCCGGAATTCCGCCATGACGTACTGTTTCTTCATGTACCCAGTCATCAATCTGCTGTGTCGTCACGCCTGGTCCGATATGCTCTGCAACATAATCAAGAACTGCAACATTGATCTTGCAGCTCTCTTTGATCTTCTCGATCTGTGCAGGTGTCTTGATCAGATCATGGTCAAGAACTGCATACCCCTTCTTTTTCATGAGTTCCATTTTTTCAATCAAATGCTTCATGACATTTTTATATTTTTTTCCGCTTCCACACCAGCAGGGATCATTTCGTTCGATTTTTTTAGACATCTTTTTCTTCTGCCACTCAAATATGTGTAAATATACTCACATCGAGATAACGTAGACTCTCACGAGTTCTACTTACTGCTTCACCGTGTATGTTTTTGATTGACCGAAATCATATCTACTCACAAGTTCTTGTACACTCCGCAGTCGTAAATTCCCGAAAATAGCCTTCGGTACATACTTACGTTTGCGTTTTAGTTATGCAACTTCGTAAGTTATTGCATCTCTCAAATTAAGTGCAGCATTGAGATCTCTGTCTTCGACATAACCGCAACTGCATTTGAATATTCTATCTGAAAGCTTTAAATCTTTTTGAATAGCGCCACAGCAGTGACAGGTTTTAGATGATGGATACCATCTATCTACTATTCGAAGTTCGATCCCATTTTCATTGCATTTGATTTGCAGCTTTGTTCTAAATTCATAAAACTTTTGTGATGCAACTGCTTTTGAAAGATGTCGATTCTTCATCATACCATTTACATTTAAGTCCTCGATCGTTATATAAGATGGCTTGGTTTTCACTATCTCAGCGATTGTCTTGTTAATGTAATCAGTACGGATATTATCTATCTTATGATGAAGTTTCTGTACCTTGAGTTTTTGTATATTCACCCTTTGAGTGACTTCTCCTTTCTTTAGATTTTCATACTTACGGGAGAGACATCTCTGTTCCCGAATAAGTTGTTTCTCAAGCTTTTTCAGTCTTGCTGACTTGTTGATGTTCTTATAAGTCTTACCATTAGAAACAATGGCAAAATCCTTTAATCCCAAGTCTATGCCAATTCCTGCATTGGAATTATCAGCAATCTTGTTATCAGAAATTTCTACAAGAACTGAAACATAGTATCTGTCAGCTTTCATTGAGACCGTGCCACTTTTAACCACATATCCGTCTTTAGTTGTTGGAATATATCCTTTTTCTTTGATACGGACCCAACCAAGTGACGGAATATTGATTCTATGCCTTTCGCAACGACAATCCTTTGGATTATTCTTTACAAAATACATCTTTACATCAGATCTGCCTTTCTTTTTGAACTTAGGAAAAGCACTCTCGTGATTGAAAAATCTTGTAAAAGCAGTTTGTCCATTATTTACTGACTGTGTTACTGCTTTTGAATAAGCTTCCTTGATCCACGAATACTCCGGATGCTCAGAAAGATATTCATTGTTAAGCCAGACTCTAAACCTGTTACTGCTCATAAACTTTTCACCGTTGTCGTAAAGTTCTTTATTATGGGCAAGATAGAAATTATAAATAAATCTACAAGTTCCTATCGTCTTATGAATCTTGACTTTCTGTTCCTCTGACGGATTTATTTCCGTCTTGAAGCTCTTTAGCAATTTCCACATCCCTTTCTATTTGTTTTTTATACTTACGAAGTCCGTACAACCTGCAAGAGAACACATGGAGTATTGAAACAATATCCTGCACGAGGTTTTGATTTTTTGTTCCATCACTTCATCTAATAATTCGTTCCACTTTTACGATTGTAATTAAGGCCACTTCCATAATCTTCAATACACTGGTCTACAATAATACCTTTGGCATTACAAAACTGTCGTAAAAATGCAACCTGGTTTTGTAAATCATCTTTTTGATTTCTTGTAGATACCCTGGCATAAATAACTACCTGACGTTGGTCATCTTCAGTACTTATTCCTTTGAATTGCAGATATTGGTCATAAGTGTAATAACGTCTATCAGTTGGAGTTCGGTTTGCCTTTAGAGTTCCGTCTCTATCCCAACGCTGTAATGTTTTTACAGATACACCTAACAGTTCAGCAAAATCTTTTGGCTTGTAATTTGTGATATTTGATGTGTTCATAATAATTTACTCTTTTGAGTACTTTTAAACACATTTGATCACATTAGTCAACAAATTTGATTACTTAAGATATTCTCCTTTTCGCAACTGTATGGCTGCTTTTTCTTTTGTATTTTATATGTTCAGATATGTTATATCTGTCTGAAATATTTTAACCGAATCAAAGAAGTCTCCTATGTGGTTGCGAAAAGCAATAAACTGTAGGTGGGGACTTGCCTTCATCCGTTTGAATGGGAAATTATTCCGCCTGATTATCATAGCACAACTTTCTTTAGGTGAAAAGTATTCTTTGTGTTTTTGGTTTGTTTTATATAACTTTTTGTGATTTTTCAATAAAAAAAGATCGTAGTAGCTTGAACGATCTATTTTTATTTATGTGTCTGTATTAATTATTTTTCGGTGGCTGCAGATTGTCGGTTTCCACCAGTTGCCATTATTCGCATTCGCCCAAGTGCACGGGATACTGCCGGAATAGAAATTACTACGATCGTCAGTACACCTTCCAGAAGAATATAACTGTAATTGTAAATAATCGGATACAAAGCTGTCAGAGACTTCGGGAAATTATCCGGCATATAATCCATCCAATAAAGATATCCGCCAAGTGCATGGAATGCCCCTCTTGCCAGAATTGCTAGTATGTATGCTTTAAGAAGACCATGTTTTCTGGATTTTGTAAATAATCCGGAAAGCCCCATGGCTCCAAATGCCAGAATGTAATCACAGCATACCTGAAAAAATGAAAGGACATATGGCTCCTGGAGGAACTGAAAAATCCCATATACAAGACCGGTAAGAATTCCTACCTTAATGCCATACCAGTAACCGATCAGAACAATAAACAACATACTGAACAAGGTCACAGATCCGCCAAATGGCAGTTTAAATATCTTAATGTAGGAAGTTACATATGCAAGTGCCAATGCTACTGCACAGGTAACCAGCTGCTGTGTGGTAAATTTTAATGCAGATGTGTTTTCTGAAGTAATACTGCTACCAGAATTATCAAAATCAGGACTGCAATAACAGATACGGCATATCCTGCCGTTGTGAGACCGCCTTCGGCAGTCACAAGAAAATTAAACATACTCTTTTCTTTCCTCCTTACGATTAAATTTCCCAAATCAAGTTCAAAGGTCAAAGCCTGCACCTCCTCACAGCCTGGTCAGGCTCCTTTGGTCTTACCTATTGTAGCATATGGAAAAAGAGATGTAAATGGTGGGAGATGTATGATTATATATAATAAAAACAGGAGAAAAATCCATGTACTGATTTTTCTCCTGCTTTCCTCTTTCCCTTTGTACCTTAAAAACTACATACATGCTTTGTTGATGGTTAATCAAACTTTTTGAATCAAATTTAACCTGCGTACCGATACTACAGCGGGGGGTATCCCCGCTTCCTCGGCTGGTTGGTCAAGCCCTCACCCGATTAGTAACAGTCAGCTCCATGTGTTACCACACTTCCACCTCTGCCCTATCTACCTCGTCGTCTTCAAGGGGGTTTACTTCACTAAGAATGGGATATCTCATCTTGAGGGGGGCTTCACGCTTAGATGCCTTCAGCGTTTATCCCTTCCGGACTTGGCTACCCGGCCATGGCTTTGGCAAGCCAACCGGTCCACCAGCGGTCCGTCCATCCCGGTCCTCTCGTACTAAGGACAGCTCCTCTCAGATATCCTACGCCCACGCCGGATAGGGACCGAACTGTCTCACGACGTTCTGAACCCAGCTCGCGTACCGCTTTAA
>ENA-OQDM01000192-OQDM01000192.1-human-gut-metagenome-genome-assembly--contig:-NODE-192-length-41537-cov-3.144144_pt1 | contig 41537 bp, 41 predicted proteins | sample MGYA00242772_ERZ504605 | MGnify/ENA primary metagenome ERZ504605 (study PRJEB26092, sample SAMD00036348) | human gut metagenome | host: Homo sapiens | study: EMG produced TPA metagenomics assembly of... | reverse complement strand
CGCTTACGTTTGCGTGCATGAATTTAAAAAAGCTTGCAAAATGCAAGCAGGAATGGGGATTACGGATGGCATAATCCAAGGGAAAATTTCCTGTTTTCGGAATAAATTTCATAAACACAAAGAAAAATGCTCCGAGAAACGGAAGTTTCTCGGAGCACTTTGTCTACGGTCTGAGAGCTGTCCTGTCCGGACAGCTCTTTTGCTTACTCTTTGATTTCCATCTTAATGGCATTCCAATACGCGGAAAAAGCACTGGGAACTGCATAGTTTTCCACTGCTTTCTGTGCCTCAGTAAATAAAATATTTTCTTTTGGTGCCGTAGTTTCTTCTACGAGAACCACATAGGCATGCATATGCCACTCCACATGGGAAAAAATGTGTCTGGCCGGTGCAAGTGCCTGTATCCGTATCGGTGAAAACCCCTGGTCTTTCACATATTCCAAAGCCTCCTGCTGCTCTAAGATACCCGAAACATTCGGAAGTTCATACAGGCCTGCTAAAAGCCCCTTCGCCGGCCGCTTGCGCAATGCCACATGTTCTCCGTCCCGGATGACAAACACCGTGCGCTCCTCGATTCTGCGCGCTTTTGCCCTGGTTTTCACCGGAATCGTGTCAATTTTATCCTGCAGACGTGCCTCACAGAATCCATACCATGGACATTCCAGACAATGCGGTGCCCCATTCGGCACACACACCATTGCGCCTAACTCCATCAGTGCCTGGTTAAATTTGCGCGGAATCAGACCATTCGTTACTTCCGTTTCCATCATCGCCTGCAGGCTGCGCTCCATCGCACTGCGGACCGACTGCTTCATGATATCCGAATCATCTGCGCACACACGGGAAATCACCCGCAGCACATTCCCGTCCACCGCCGGAACCGGCCGGTTATAGGCAATCGAAGCGATCGCTCCTGCCGTATAGCTTCCGATGCCTTTCAGGCGAAGCAGTTCTTCCACCGTATCCGGAATTGTCCCGCCATACTGCTCCATAATCTGTTCCGCTGCGGCATGCAGATTCCGGACACGGTTGTAGTAACCAAGTCCTTCCCACAGTTTCAGATAACGATCCTCCGGACACGCGGCAAGCGCCTCCACATCGGGAAGCGCCTCCATAAACCGTGCAAAGTAAGGTTTAACGGCTTCTACCCTTGTCTGCTGTAACATGATCTCAGAAATCCATACTTTATATGCCTTCGGATCATCTCTCCAGGGGAGTACGCGGGCATGCCCATCAAACCAGTCCTGCAATGGCTTTACCAGCTTCTTTAATTCAAAATCCGCTACCATATTACACCCGCAGGAAAAACGCACGATATCCCGGAATCTCAAATCCACCATTCAATGCAATTTTTTCTCCGGTGATCAGGTCGGTGGCTTCCGCTGCTCCGGCATCAAATCCTGCATAAAACGGACTGTCTGCCGCATTGATCGCAACGTAGACGCGTTCCCCTTCCCATTCTCTTTCAAACACGCACTGTCCATTGGTCAGAACTTTAGACATAAAGTTTCCATACTGCAGTGCTTTGGACTGTTTCTTTGCCTCTGCCAGTTTGGAAATCCACTCTGTCAGATCATTCCACTCCGGTTTCTCAAACGATGGACGAAGTGCCGGATCTCCATCTTCTTTGCGTCCTTCTGCGCCCCACTCACTTCCGTAATATACGCATGGGATTCCCGGCATCCCAAAAGCAAGCGCGTAAATCAGCGGCAGATGATTTTTATTGGTCAGAATGGAGGCCACACGGGTCACATCATGATTATCCACGAAAGACAACAGGTGTTTTCCCTTATATAACGTCCAGTTTTCCGGTCCGAACTGACGAAGCAGGGAATGATTGATCTCAAACATGTTCATGCAGTTAAAGCTGGAATACAATCCCTTGTAACACTCATAGTTCGTCACCGAATGCAGCATTTCATCGTTCATCAGCTGGTTATAATCCCCATGCAGTGTCTCTCCGACAAGGAAAAAGTCTGGTTTTATTCATTACAGAAACTGCGCAGTCTGCGCACAAATCATGATCCAGACAATATGCCACGTCCAGCCGCAGTCCGTCAATATCAAATTCGTCTACCCATCCTTTGATGGCAGAAAAGATATGCTGGATCACCTCTTCATTGCGCAGGTTCAGTTTGACCAGATCATAGTTTCCTTCCCAGCCCTCATACCATAAGCCGTCATTGTAGTTGGAATTTCCGTCAAAGGCAATGCGTCCGAACCAGTTCACATAAGGGGACTGCTCCCGGTTTTTCAAGACATCCTCAAATGCCCAGAACCCTCTTCCCACATGGTTGAATACACCGTCAAGTACCACGCGGATTCCTTCTTTGTGCAGATTGTTGCATACATTTGCGAAATCCTCATTTGTACCCAGGCGGGTATCAATCTTTGTATAATCTCTGGTATTGTATCCATGTGTGTCCGACTCAAATACCGGAGAAAAATAAATGGCATCGGCCCCTAATTTTTTAATATGAGGAATCCAGTCATTTACTTTTTCAATTCTATGTTCCAGCACACCGTCATTTTCAAATGGTGCTCCGCAGAACCCAAGCGGATAAATCTGATAAAAAACACTTTCGTAAGCCCACATATATTTATTAATTCTCCTTTCGGTTTTCTATCATTTTATGTTACATTTCATCCGGCATGATAATGGCCGCAATGATGTATGCAATCAGTCCACTGCCACCCACAAGTGTAAAGATCACCCAGATCAGACGAATCACGGTCGGATCTACGTCAAAATAGTTTGCGATTCCGCCACATACTCCACAAACCTTTTTATCTGTACTGCTCTTGTATAATCTTTTCTTCATAGTATTTCCCTCTTTTCTGAAAATCTGCAATTGTCAGGATAGTTTCAGTATACACAATCCCGAATAAAATTTCCACTGTCCCTTCAACTGTTCATGCCTGGTTAAGAAAACTTTAAGGATTTTGCAAAATCAAAAGAATGCATAACAATTTGCAAGATAGATAGATGTTGTATGAACTGTTCTGTGATAAAATCAAGAAAATAATGAAAAGATTACCAAGAGGGGAGATATAACATGCAAACCTGTACTTTAAACGGAACCTGGCAGCTTTCTGCCGGACACCGTTCTTTAGAATCTGTAGATATGCAGATTCCCGGCACTGTACTTTCCGGGCTTCTTGCCGCCGGAAAAATAAAAGATCCATTTTACCGTACCAATGAGGATGCTACACGCGCATTGTTCTGGAAGGATTATGTTTTCACCCGGACGTTTGATGTCGATGAAGAACTCTTAGCCCAACAACATATTGTCTGGTGTGTGAAGGACTTGACACACTTGCGGAAATCAGCATCAACGGCACATTCCTTGCAAAAACAGATAACATGCACCGTACCTGGAAATTCCAGGCAAAAAACTTCTGCACCCCGGAAAAAACGAAATTCAGATTGTTTTTCGTTCTGTGCTGCGTTTTATCGAAGATTATCCTTATGAAGCCCATAAAAAATCAATTATATTCCGTGCGGCTCCATGAAAGGAAACCAGCTTTTGCGCAAAGCACACTCCATGTTTGGCTGGGACTGGGGTCCACAGACCATCGATGCCGGAATTTTCCGGGACATTTATTTGCAGGGATATTCCCATGCCAGAATCGAAGACATCCGCATCCATCAGCAGCATGCCAAAAACGTTTCCGTCCAGACATCCATAACACTTTCCGAATCCGTTCCGGGACAAAAACTTTGCGTGGAACTCTCAGAAGACGGTGCAGACAAACCGCTGCAGACGAAACTGTGTAAAACAAATGCAGACGGTGTGGCAGCGGTGGATTTTGTGATCGAAAATCCAAAACTCTGGTGGCCGAATGACTATGGCGATCAGCTCTTTATATCGTCAGGACCACTTTACTGGATGAGGACGGAACAAGCCTGGAATCTATCACCAGACGGATCGGTCTGCGCACATTAACGATCAGCCAGGAAAAAGACGAATGGGGAAATGAATTCGCCTTCTGTGTCAATGGTGTCAAAATTTTTACCCGCGGGGGAAACTATATTCCGGATGACTGTCTGTACACAAGAATTACCGAAAAGAAGCTGGATTATATTCTGGAAAGCTGCCGCAGGGCACACTTTAACTGCGTCCGTGTATGGGGTGGCGGTTACTACCCTTCCGATGCTTTTTATGATCTCTGTGATGAAAAAGGGCTGATCGTATGGCAGGATCTGATGTATGCCTGCAATGTCTACGATGTAACGGACGCGTTTGCCGAAAACTGCAGGCAGGAGACCTATGATAATGTGCGCCGTCTGCGCCACCACGCCAGCCTTGGTTTATGGTGCGGCAACAACGAAATTGAATCTGCCTGGGATCACTGGGGCGATTTCCAGAAAGAAACTCCTTATCTTCGTGCCGATTATATCAGATTGTTTGAAGAAGTCCTCCCGAAAGCCGTACAGGAGGCAGACGGTGAAACCTTTTACTGGCATTCTTCCCCGTCATCCGGCGGCTGTTTTGACAATCCGGATGATGCAAACCGCGGAGATACCCACTACTGGGATGTCTGGCATGGACAGAAACCATTTACCGACTACCGCAAATATTTTTTCCGTTTCTGCTCCGAATTCGGTTTTCTGTCTTTCCCATGTGCAAAGACCGTCAACAGTTTTACTTTGGAAGATGACCGCAATATTTTCTCCCGTGTCATGGAAAGCCATCAGAAAAATGATGCGGCAAACGGTAAGATGCTCTACTATCTGTCCGAAAATCTGCGCTATCCAAAAGATCTGACACATCTCCTGTATGCCAGTCAGGTATTACAGGGTATGGCCATCAAATACGGTGTGGACCACTGGCGCCGAAACCGCGGCCGCTGTATGGGAACCCTCTACTGGCAGATCAACGATGACTGGCCGGCACCTTCCTGGTCCAGCATTGATTATTTTGGCAGATGGAAAGCCCTGCATTACATGGCTCAGAAATTTTATGCCCCACACGCGGTCAGTATGACGCTGGAAGATCACAGGTGCCACGTATATTTTTCCAACGAATCCTTCGAAACCACAGAGTATTCTCTCACCCTGTCCATTCGTGACCTGTCAGGGAATGTGCTGGAAACATACGAAACCAAAGGGAACTCCCCGGCCTTTTCCGCTATCGAAACAGCAGTTGTCGATATCTGTTCCTGGGAAGATCAAAAAGACGATGTATTTTTGGAAGCAGTGATACATACAAAAGATCAAAAAGTGTTAAAGGATGTGGAAACACTTGTGCCGTATAAATATTTAAATCTTAAAAACCCGGTTATATCCACGGAAGCAAAAGAAACGAATGATGCTTTTATCCTGCACATTTCCAGTGACTGCTTTGCTCCGTTTGTCGCTTTGGATTTTGACGATGCAGATGTTATTTTTTCTGATAACTTTTTCCACCTGACGGATAAAACGGTACAGGACATCATTGTGAAAAAAGAAGACATCTTACAGGGACATTTTGAAAATGCCGAAGATTTCAGGAAACGCCTTCAGATTCTGTCTCTGGGCACTTCCTATGCCCGTTCCTGAAAAAATGTATTTATCCACGTATCACAAAAAATAAAGTGTGCGCTTGTCGCACACTTTCGCGCGCGAGCGATATGTTCAACATAAACTTCAGCGCCGGATCCACTTTCTCGGATTCCGGCGCTGTCTTTTGTTTACAGATGTTCTTCCAGTAAAAGGACATCCCATTTTTTCAATTTCATTCCGTGTTCTGTCATCTTTTGGCTGATCATGTCTTTCTTTCCGGTCAGACTCTCCGGCAGAATCTGCTCCTCATCCGTAAAGTTCATGACAAAATAGAATCGCGTGGTATCACTGACGCGTGTGACAACTTCAAGTCCGGTTTCTTCCGGGATAACGGATGAAACTCCGGCCTCCTGGACTGCCTGATCCAAAATCTTTGCAAGCCCTTCTTCCTCAAACCGGGTTGCAATATATATGTGGTACCTTTTCCGTATGTATTCTTCGATGCTGCCGGCATTCCTGCATAGAAATCTTCCTCATAAGAGGCAAGTGCTTTCGCACCCTCTAAATGCATCAGATCGCACAAAAGACCGCATGCTGCTGTACTGCCGTCTGCAAACTTTGCCTTATTTTTCTGTTCCGGTGCAAGGGCATCAATCTCCTCAACCCATACCCCCGCCATCTCGCGGAGCGGTCCCGGATAACCGCCCAGATATACATTATCCGACTGTCCGACAATTCCGCTCATAAACGTAGTAATCAGAATACCGCCATTTTTCACAAAATTCTCCAGCGCTTCTTTCATTCCATCCTTTACCATATAAAGCACCGGTGCCACAACAATCTTGTATTTTGAAAAATCCGCATCCACAGGAATCATATCCACACCGATATTCTTTTTGTAAAAATACTGATAGTACTGATGAATCTGATCCACATATTTTAAATCCTCGGACGGACCGCTGGTGTACTCCAGTGCCCAGTAATTATCCCAGTCGAAAATCAGTCCGACTTCCGCTTCATTGCGTGATCCCAAAGTACGGTCTCCAAAGCTTTCCAGCTCCGCGCCAAGCTGAGCCACCTCACGAAAAACACGGGTATTTTCACTTCCTGCATGTGCAATCACAGCGCCATGGAATTTCTCACATCCGCCCACACTTCTGCGAAGCTGGAAAAACTGGATCGTGTCTGCCCCATGTGCCAGTGTCTGATAACTTTGTGCCCGCATCTGCCCCGGACGTTTCAGGGAATTGTATTTCTGCCAGTTCTGCTGGCTTGGCGTCTGCTCCATCAGCATAAACGGCTCATCTTTTAAACCGCGCATCAGATCGTGTGTCATGGCAATGCTGCTCCACGGAGTATCATAGGAAGGATAATTATCCCAGGATACAACATCCATCTCTTTTGCCCACTTGAAATAATCAAGCCCCTTGAATGTTCCCATCAGGTTTGTGGTAACAAATGCATCCGGCTTGACACTCCGGATCGCGTCGCGCTCCATCTTGAAGCATGCTAACTGGCTGTCCGAATAAAATCTGCGATAATCAATGGAAATACCTGCAAAAGCAGTCTTTTCACTTCCGATTCCGTCACTTAACGCATTTGGCGGTACCACATCATCCCAGTCGTAAACGGTATGTCCCCAGAATTCCATATTCCAGGCCCTGTTTAATGCATCAATTGTCTTATACTTATCTTTCAGCCACACACGGAATGCCTTCTGACAGTTCTCACAGAAACACTCGTTTCCATATTCGTTGCTGACATGCCAGCAGGTCACATGTGGATTGTCTGCATAGCGCTCTGCCAGTTTATATGCCAGTTCACGCGCATAATGTTTAAACACAAAAGAATTCGGGCAGGCATTGTGACGGCCGCCAAATTTGTGCTGTCTTCCTTCATAATCAGTAAACATCACTTCCGGATATTTACGCACCATCCATCCCGGAAGGGCTGCCGTGGAAGTGGCAAATACGATATCGTAATTTTCTTTCGAAAGCATATCCACGATCTCGTCAAGCTCATCAAAATTATATTCATGCTCCGATGGCTGGATCTTTGCCCATGAAAATACATTGATTGTCGCGGTATTGATGTGTGCATCCTTAAAAATGCGCATATCTCCCTGCCAGATATCCTTCGGCCACTGATTCGGGTTGTAATCTCCTCCGTAGAGGATTCTCTTAAAATGCGTGCTCATAGTTTTCTCCTTTTCTTTTCGATTCTGAATTTATGTCTCATTTTTTGTTTTCGTTGATTTTTCCCTATTATACGATACAATCTTTTATATTTGTATAACATGATAAACCAATTTATATAACATTTTGAAACTATTTCTTTTTCTGTTGAAATATGCTATGATGCCATAGAAAAAAGAAGTGGAGATATCTCATGGCAATCTATTTCAGCAACACGCTCAGCAAAGAACCATTCCAGTTTGATTCCGTTGGAAACCACTGGCTGCAGGAAGCGCTCAGCCGTCCACAAGGTTACCCAATCTATCACTATTTGCAGACAGAAGAAGGCTGTGGCATCTTCACAATTGACGGAAAAGAATATTTTTTGCCTGAAGATCACGGCATTCTGATCACACCGCATGTCCCACATGCTTACCGTGCAGCAGACACCTCTGCATGGATTACGTGTTTTGCAACATTTGGCGGTACAATGGAAGCACATCTGCCGCAGATTCTTGGCAACAACCGCATAATTTTTACAGAAAAGGAAAATGCTCTGGAAATCAAAGCTGTAATCGACCGTGCTGTAGCACGTTTTAAAACAGCACCAGTCAATACACACCAGCTTTCCTGCGACTGTTATGCACTGCTGCTAACGTTTTCCAATGGATTTTTCCACGCAAATACCAGCGATCCCCTGTGGGAAAAATATGTTGAGCCCGTATTGCGGCTGATCGAAACACACTATATGGAAGACCTGACCGCCGAAAAGTTATGCCGGCAGGTCTATGTATCCCCGCAATACCTGTCCCGCCTGTTTGTGCGCTACCTGGGCTGCTCCGTCTACGAATATTTAACAAACTACCGGATCACCAAGGCAAAAGAACTGCTGCTTATGCGCCGTGACCGCAAAATTCAGGAGATCGCACACGATGTCGGTTACACGGATTCCAGCCATTTTATCGTGATGTTTAAAAAACTTACCGGCATGACACCCGCACAGTTCCGCAGACAGTAAAAGGAACAGCCGGAATTGCTGTCTTTTCCTTATTCTGCAAGGAATGATAAAATTTTGTCTTTTGTGGTCAGTATGACCGACATGTGCCCGGTACCATCTTCATACTCGCGTGTCCCGTACACGCCATAGTACGATGCCGTTCCCTGATCCGGAACGAGATGCAGCATGTAGGTATCTTTCGATTTTGTACGCGACAGTGTGTATGTTCCCTTCCAGATTTTTTTGTTTTCAAGATTTTTGCACCGATAGGTCTGATCTTTTTTAAATGTCAGAACGACCTTGCTTTTGGAAGGATCTTTTGCGTAGGATGAAAGCTCGTTGCCGTCTAAATCCGCTTCTTCCTCCAATTTCCATGTGACCGCTGTCAATTTTGGCTGGCTTTGTTTTCGGACTGTCCAGATTGTAACAATTCCAATAAAAACAGCGAAAAACACAACAATTACTGCTAGTTTTTTCTTTATGTGTTCCATTATTTCTTAATATTCCTCTCCTTATTTTTTCTTCTTTCGTAAAAGGAAAACCAGTGCAACCATACAAATGACCGCCAATCCCCCAAAAATCTCGCTGCTGTTTACCGGTGACGAGTTTTGCAGCACGATCATCGTCATCGCATCCCCACCGCCAATGGCATTTTTCGGCATCCGAAACCGCAGACTTTCGCCCAGTGCATACAGACAGAACAGTCCACCCACCGCCAAAAACACTACAGCAACTTTTCGTTTTCCGGACAGCGGCATGGTCTGTCTGCCACAGCCGAGCGCCTGTGCATACGCCTGCGGTTTTCCGAGCTGTTTTATGATCTGGCTTTCGCTTTTTCCATGCTCTTTTCCAGAATCAAAAATCTCCTGAAGATCCCGCACGATCTCCTCTTTTTCTTTCACGGAACAGTCCAGTTGTTTTTTTACTTTCCGTATATAGGTTTCTCTGTTCATATTACGCATCCCCTTTCATAAATCCATCCACACAATCCTTGTAGTTTTCCCAGAAATTTTTCATTTTTTCGAGCATATCTTTTCCCTCTCCGGTAAGCGAATAATATTTTTTTTCGCCCCCGTTTGCTTTCGCCGGCACCAGGCGGTACTGGATAAGTCCTGCCTTTGTCAGACGGTACAAGATCGGATAAATGGTTCCCTCTTTGGCAAATGCAAAGATTTCACCACCCTGTTTTTGTATTTCCGTCAGAATCTCATAACCGTATGTTTCTTTTTGGGCGATCAGCGAAAGCAGGATCATTTCGTATGCGCCCTTTTTAAACTGCTGTATATACTTTTCTTCCATACCCATCCCTTTTCTTTTTATTTAGCGGTGCTATTTAGCATTGCTAAGTAGTATAGTACTCTCACACTGCTTTTCTGTCAATCCCATTATGAAAAAACCGCCGGAGGCATCCTCCGGCGGTCTGGTATCTGTTCTTATGCGATATTGGTCGGTTTTCCCACATACTGCACTGCTTCCGCAGTATCGTATACTAAAGGAATTCCGTAAAACTCTTCGTAAATCTGTTTCCATACAGCAGCATTTTTTCTGCGCATCGCATCCACATTTTCTGCCTGTGTTTTCTGTGGGTCCGGATAAATCGGCTCTGTAATGTGTATCGTGTATTCCTGCACATAAAAGCCATCATCCCCGAGGATGTCGCTGTCTTCCATGGTGATAAAGCAAGGAAGCACCGGCACATGGTTTTTTGCGGCAAATGTATAGGCGCCTTTCTTTAACGGTTTTGGCTTGCGGTAATTCCACCACATACTCTGCTCCGGGTAGACCAGCATGAAATCTCCGTGCTGCAGCACAGTATCCATGGAACTTAAAAATTTCTTCATCGTATCGCGGTTGGAACTCAGTGGAAACGTGTAACAGTTTCGCATGAGCATTCCGTAAAAGCCCGGAAAATTCGTATAATTTCCTTCCCGGATCACACGGTAAAGCCGGCGTTTTTTGCACTGTTTTGATTTTTCATAGGCAATCTGCATGGCAAAGCTGTCAAATGCATTAAAATGATTACAGGTGATCACCGCCCCGGAAGTCAGTGCATCCATATGTTCCGTTCCAATGACATCCTTGATGATCAGCTGTTTATTTTCAATGATCTTGTTTAAAAATGTCCGCGCTACTTTGTAAGTCAATCTTGTCTTGATACGGCTCTTTAATTTTTTACGCAGATAATCAATCTCTGACGGCTGAAGCTGCCGCGTCGGTGGATCTTCCTCCACATCTTCCCCAAAACGGCCTTCTCTTTCGTACAAAGCAATTTTTTCCAGAACTTCCAGACGGTCTTTGGATTTTAATTTTCCTGCTTTCACCAGATTCAGGTAATTATTTTCCTTTGCGATCTCATCCTTTGCCATCTGCATCAGACGGTCACAGGATACGGCATCCCGCTTTCTTTCTTCATCCGTATAACTCTCAAGCACCTGACGGATCTCGGCATACACACTGGTCTTTTGTGCGCTCTTCCAGAAATATTCCTGCAGGCGGCAGTCACTGTAATGCCACGGCTTCGAGACCATAATATAATGCAGCACACAGATTTCTTCTTCCCTGCACGGGATCTGGCCGAACACTTCCACATTCCACTTCTGGGGCAGCCAGCACACCTTGTTGTGACAGATCAGATTCAGATAATCTTCATCTTGTGTGACCACAAAATTGTACATCGGGAGAAGTTCCATAAACTGCTCTAACACGTGATTTTTACGAAACTGTTCACAATTGATGACCAGCATCCCCGCATTGAAATAATTGTCGCGTTCCACCCCAAGCACCTTCTCCACATAAGTGCCATATACATCTTCCTGGATCATCACCTGCTCCCTGCACGCTCCCACATAAGCATCTCCAAGATCATAAGCATACAGTTGTGCAATATCCCCCAGCACAACCGTATCGCTGTCGATATAAATGGCTTTGTCTATTTCTGGAAACATTTCCGCGATAAACAGGCGAAAATATGTTGTTTTGGAATAATAATCCCGAAGCGGAAGTTTCTCCTGTACGGAATGTAAATATTCCGTCACATGATCAAACTGCACAGAAAAATTTGCATTCTCCATAGCATACATCTTCTTTTGCATTTCTTCCGAAATATTGGTATGAAGTACATGAATTTCATACTGTACCTCTTTGGATGCATGATCCATCATCGACTGCAGTGAAACCATCGTGTATTTCACAAAATTATCATCACATGCGTAAAACACCGGTATTTTATTCATTTTCTCTTTCATGATCCTTCTCCTCCCCTGCATCCGCTTCATCCGGGTGCAGCAATTTATATGTGTTTCCTTTTTTCGTAAATATGTTTTAAATACAAATACTCTTTTAAAATGTCATCAAATGCATGGTAATGAAATACCGTATGCACCCGTTCTACCTCCCATTGTTTGATGTTGTCCGTATGCGGATACGGCAGATAAAACAGCCGCCTGGAAAAATGTCTCACAACGGTATGTTTATGTAAAAATTTCTGATCATTAAATTTCTGCGGGAGCAGCATTTTCGCACGCGTACTGCGAATAATCGCGCTTTGGTCCGCAAAAATGAGTTTTTTGGTCTGAAGCAGCTTTCGTGCTTTCATAAACAGACCGGTTCTTCTGATATTTTTCATATTAAGCAGCAATACCCCCGCATTAATATAATCCGGGGAGATCAGATACTTGCCATAATGATCCCTTGCCGCGGCATATTCCACGTGTGACACATCCTTGTCATACAGCAGGCGGATATCTCTCTGAAACAGAATATCCGCATCCAGATACAACAGTTTATCCGGCATTCCCGGCACCAGATCTGCCAGCAGGCGCAAAAGTGTATATGGCGAACAATAAGCACTTTCATTCGGACATCCTCCGAAATAACGCTCATATAATACTGTTACATCCACCGAAATCACCCGGTTCTGCGGATGAAATTTTTTTGCAACGCGCTCCAGAAAATCTGTCATATCTTCGCTGATCGGCGTATATTCCGGTCTGATCCGCGTCATGTCCATTGTGAAAATATAAAAACAGAACGGATCTGTTGCATGTGTTCTTTTTAAAACAGACAACATGCATGTAAGCACACCATCAAATACTTTACTGTTTCCACAAAAAAGAATATTTCTCATATGAATGATTTCTCCCTGTCAGTGTCTTTTTTTATATAACGGATCATTTCCATATTGCTGTTTTGCGCCCGTTTTCCCATGGCTTCATACACCTGATCCCTCAGCTGCGTTTTTTGCAGTTTTGCAGGCAATTCTGCATCCGGATAAAATGGCCCATCCAGATACGTTACGATCTGCGGAATGTGAGACTTTCCCCTGCGCTGATAAGTATTGGTCAGACAGAAAACCGGAAGTTTCTGCTGCACCGGATAGCGGAATGATGTATCAGGAAACGGCCGTATTCCGGTATAAAACGGCCAGATATGTGCTTCCGGATAGATCATAATACAATCTCCACAATCGGTATGCCAGGTCAATGCCTCCAGAAAATGTTTCATGGCACCTCTGTCATCCGGCAGCGGAAGTGCCCCAAGATATGGTGTAATCCGCCCCAGCACCGGCATGGAAACATTGTTCGGATGCACGATCACCGCCGTTTCCCGCGGATAATTTACCAGCGTTGGTATCAGCGCATCCGCCAGAAAATGTGTATGATTCCCATACAGATAAAATCCACTGTTTCCGGCCTGCTTTAACACTTCTTTGTTTATTATTTTATGTGAAAAATGCAGTTTCATGTAAAGACGTGCAAGCGGAATTGCAACTATGCCATACCAGAATCCGTGCAGCATACGTTCCAACGGACGCACCCGGATATACCGGTAATCCTGTCCAATATGTTTTGCTTTAATATGATCTCCGGCAAACTCGTCATGCAGTTCATCCTGATAATAAATCGTGCGCTGTTTCAGCTTCATCCCGCCTCCGTTTTCTACTCCTTTTATGTCACACATCATATTACACCATTTGTCATCGCATGTCTACTATATTATGTGGTTTTTATTACTACATCATGTGATTTTATATCATTAAACGTTGTTTTGTCGTTCTGGTCTTATAATAAATATTTATTTTGGTTATTTTCATATATCCAATCAAGTTCTATAATGACCGGCATAAAACAAATTTTAACAAAAAAGGAGAAGAATACCGATGAGCACAGCAGAACAGTATGAATTAAATAAAAACCTTGCACAGATGTTAAAAGGTGGCGTAATTATGGACGTCACCACACCAGAACAGGCAAAAATTGCAGAAGAAGCTGGCGCATGCGCCGTCATGGCACTCGAACGGATTCCTGCCGACATCCGTGCAGCCGGCGGCGTTTCCCGCATGAGCGATCCTCAGATGATCCGCGGCATTCAGGAAGCCGTATCCATCCCAGTTATGGCCAAGTGCCGGATCGGTCATTTTGTAGAGGCACAGCTTTTAGAGGCTATCGAGATCGACTATATCGACGAGAGTGAAGTGCTCTCTCCTGCCGATGACGTCTACCATATCGATAAGCACCAGTTCAAGGTTCCGTTTGTCTGCGGTGCCAAAGATCTCGGTGAAGCACTCCGTCGTATCAGTGAAGGTGCATCCATGATCCGTACCAAAGGGGAACCAGGTACCGGTGATGTCGTACAGGCCGTCCGCCACATGCGAAAGATCAACAGCCAGATTGCAAAAGTTGTCAGCCTGCGGGAAGATGAACTTTTCGAAGCAGCAAAGGAATTACAGGTACCGTATGATCTGGTTGTCTATGTCCATAATAACGGAAAACTTCCGGTGGTTAACTTTGCTGCCGGCGGTGTCGCTACCCCTGCAGATGCTGCTTTAATGATGCAGCTCGGAGCAGAAGGTGTCTTTGTCGGTTCCGGAATCTTTAAATCCGGCAATCCTGCCAAGCGTGCAGCTGCTATCGTAAAAGCCGTCACAAACTATACCGATGCAAAACTGATCGCAGAATTATCTGCCGGGCTTGGAGAAGCCATGGTCGGAATCAACGAACAGGAAATCGCCTTACTGATGGCAGAAAGAGGGAAATAAACATGACTGTTGCAGTACTTGCCCTGCAGGGTGCATTTATCGAACATGAACATGTATTGGAAGAACTTGGGGTAAAGACCGTGGAACTGCGTCAGGCGGCAGACTTAGACCAGCCGTATGACGGACTGATCCTGCCGGGCGGGGAAAGCACTGTACAGGGAAAACTTCTCCGGGAACTTAAAATGTTTGATCCCCTGAAAAAACAGATCGCTGATGGAATGCCGGTGCTTGGCACCTGCGCCGGGTTGATCCTTTTAGGCTCCCCGGAACATTTTGGCACAATCCCGATGCAGGTAAAAAGAAATGCCTACGGCCGCCAGCTCGGCAGTTTCCATACGAAGGCAGAATTTAAAGATCTCGGACTGGTTCCAATGTCTTTTATCCGCGCCCCTTATGTAGAGAGTGTATCGGACGGTGTGGAGATTCTCTCAGTAGTCGATGACCATATCGTCGGTGTACGCTATGGAAATCAGGTCGCAATTGCTTTCCATCCAGAACTCGACAGCGACCGGAAGATCCATCAGATGTTTTTGGATATGATCAGCTAAAAACAGGGAGAATGCAGCATTCGCTGCAATCTCCCTGTTCTGTTATCTAAATCTGATTCCGTTTTTTCCACTCCGATGTCAAAATTTTCTGAGATATTCCGTAAGCATATCAATAACGGCATGACTCTCCGGAAGAAACGGTTCAAACACAGAAAATGCATGCGTCAGTTTTTTGTTTTTCGGAAAATCAACAATCTCATGCTCTTTCTTTGCAGCTGTCAGCGCCTTCTCAAAACGGATCGTGTAATTTCTCAGATGATCGTTATGGCTTGTCACCAGCCATGCCGGTGCAAGCGCATAAAGCAGCTCCGGATTTTCCGGGTTTACATAGGCCGCAAATGGTGCTTTTTTGTACTGTTTTCCATACAGATATTTCGGAAGAAACAGACCAATCTTATCAAATTTTGCCGTATAAAACATCCCACTGATGAGACCAAGTGCGTGCACCTTAAGCTCAGACGGTTTTACGCCCGCTGCCTTTGCTATTTTTTTGCTGTTCTGTATTGCATTTGCATAAGTGGCCAGACAGGCCCCGCCACTGTCCCCGACAAGATAGACATGCGACAGATCTCCTCCGTCTGCTGCAGCATGTTCCTTTACAAAATCCATTGCAAGAAAGATGTCACGCAGCTGATCAAAAAATGTACAGTCCGGGATGAGCCGGTACTCCATGCTGTACACCAGAAATCCCTTCTTACTGAGCAGCGCACAAAAATACTTGTTAAATTCCTTATTTCCGAGAAGCAGCCCTCCCCCATGGACATTGATAATCACCGGAAGTATCTGCGCTTCTTTCCCTTTTGGACGATATCTATCCAGACGGTGCGCTTTGTTTTTATCCTTTGCATATGCGATATCTGTTTCAAAAATCACTCCTTGCGGAAAGTGGTATTTTTTATCTCTCTCCACACAGGATTTTTCAAAATCATTTCTTTGTTTTAAAAACTGTTTTTCCAGTATGTTACTCATTTTTATTGACTGGTAACCTCTTCTTTCATGTTTCCTGACCTTTATCCTCATGCTTCTGCCAGTATAACACGTTACGATGGTTTTTTCATCGAAAATTTTACACTTTTTTAGTAATAAAAAATGAATACCCAAAATCAGATTTTCAGTCTGTACTTTCTTCAGCCGCAAAGATTTTACTGGCAAATGCGGCATATTCATCACTGGAAATTTCTTTTCCATTCAATACATATTTCTTTCCAGCCTTCGGATTATTTGCATCAGCAAATTTTTCACTAAAATTCATTTTCGCAACTAACTTGTCAGCTCCCTCGTATTTTTCCATATGATAACTTTCAGCCCCCTCATTCACACTATTACTGTACAAAATCCAAATTTCTCCATTGTAATAAGTATATGAAAGTATATTTGCATCACCATCTCCCCTGGCAAAGGCATACACCTTATTGTCACGAGCATCGAAGTATACCCCACCATAAGTACCTCTAATTATCAGCTCATTTTCTCCATCATTGTCAAGATCCATTTTCTCTCCAATCGAATATGAATTCTTTTCTCCAGAACCTATATGAAAATCAGCGATACTATACTTTGACGTCATATCTTTGGAATCAACTGCATCTATTGATCCATTGACAAATAAATCCAACAGTTGGTCTGATGTCAATTTCTCTTCTGTACCTTCAACCTTCTGCATACTGCTTTGCGGCTGTTTTATGGATGAATTCTCTGTATCTGTGTCTTCCTCTTTTTTTATCCCAGAATCCTTACTCTCTGTATTTTCATCATTGTTTATTTGTGAATCCTCACTCTCTGTGTTTTCATCATTGTTTATTTCTGAATCTACAGACTCGCTTTCCTGCTGTGTTACGGTGAACTCATCTTCTTTTGCTTTTCCACAAGCTCCCAGACTCATCACCATAAAAAGAGTACATGCCAATATGGTTATTTTTTTCTTATTCACAATCCATACCTCCATCATTTTGTTCAGAAAGTTGTCTTTCCTATCATTACTATATTTATTTGACAAAATCATTATAAATCACGGTTCTACACCTCATATATCGAATTAACCACTTACACACAATCTCTTTTTTATTATTGTCTTTTCTTTTCTAAAATTCAACATAAAATAATATATATTTTTACAATAAGAAAGTATAGAACAGATTCAATCTTTGAAAATATGATTGCAAATGGGAATTTCTACGAAGCGGCGGAACAATTCCATGTTTCACAATCTGCTGTTTCACAGCAGATTAAAAAACTGGATGTAAATTTGTTAGATCGACATAACCGCACCTTTTCGCTCACTGTGCAGATTATCATCGGAAGACATGTTTAAAATTGTAACCGGACAGGATTATATGCCTGTAGATGTAATTGGGGAACAGGTCTGGTTTGACACTACCGTATTCCGAATTCCACTTGTCCGAAACAGAGGACCTGTATTCTTTTAACGCATCCTCATATACCCGGACATGACACACACACCTGCTGCTCCCTCCCTGATACAGGATGCCGCATTTTTGTCGTTGATTCCTCCAATTGCGTATACCGGAATTTTCACAGAGCTACACACCTCATGCAAAAAATCAAGTCCTCTCGGTGCCAGTCCCTTTTTACAATCGGTCACAAACACATGCCCTGCCGTCAGATAGGTTGCCCCGCATTGTTCTGCCAGGCGCGCATCGTCCACCGAATGTACGGAGACACCGCGCACCAGAAATTTTTGCTTTTTGTTCTTCCGGCATCTCTGTAAACCGATGCAGTGGCATATGAATGGCCGTACACCCCAGATGCATTGCAGCATCCGGGAAACTGTGCAGAATCAGCCTGGTGTCCGTGTTTTCACACAATTTTTTTACTTTTCCCGCAAGTTCTTCGTATACCTCTTCCGTTAGGTCTTTTTCCCGCAGGATCATCGCATACGGTTTTGTGGCAAGCACGCACGCTAACTGTTCTAAAAAAGGACGTTCTGCCAGCGCACGGTTGGTCACGCAAATTTTTCTATACATAGACATAGTCATTTAATACCGGCTGCAGACCTTCGCTTTCCATATCGTTATACATCTGGTCAAAGCTTCTTCCATCGGAGATTTCAAACTGCTCATCTCCGGATTCTCCGGTATCCTTTCCGGTATACTTGCTCTCATGATCTCCGATTCCGGTAGACACTCCCGCAGATACCTTTGTCGCTGCAATCTTTACGATGCCGTCACGGAAATGTTTCTGCTCACGGGAAGAAACGGTGATACCGACATACGGCAGGAAAATACGATACGCACACAGAATCTGGCACAACTGCTTTTCGTGCACGTCAAGCGGATTGATCTTGTCGTTGTTGATGATCGGGCGCAGACGCGGACAGGACAGGGAATACTCCGCATACGGATACTTGCGCTGCAGATAATAAATGTGCAGTGCCGAAGCCAGTGCATCTTTGTGGAAATCAGAAAGTCCAAGCAATGCGGAAAATCCGACACCACGCATGCCTCCCATCAGCGCACGCTCCTGTGCCTCAAAACGGTAAGGGAATACTCTCTTATGTCCCATCAGATGCAGGGTTTCGTATTTTACATTGTCATAGGTTTCCTGAAATACGGTCACATAATCTGCACCACATTCATGCAGGTAACGATATTCATCACTGTTGACCGGATAAATTTCCAGACCGATATTGCGGAAATATTTCTTTGCCAGCTTGCAGGCTTCCCCGATATACTCGACATCACTCTGCGCACGGCTTTCTCCGGTCAGCATCAGGATTTCCTCAATGCCGGAGTCTGCAATGACTTTCATCTCATGCTCGATTTCCTCAAAAGTCAGTTTCTTACGATGAATGTCGTTGTAGCAGTTAAATCCGCAGTACACACAGTAATTCTCGCAGTAGTTTGCAATGTAAAGCGGTGTGAACAGATACACCGTATTTCCGAAATGCTTGCCTGTCTCGATCTTTGCACGCTGTGCCATGCGCTCCAAAAACGGCTCTGCGGCTGGCGAAAGCAATGCTTTAAAATCCTCAACGCTACAGGTTTCATGCTCTAATGCATTCTGCACATCTCTTGCCGTATATTTGTTGTAATCGTAACTGTCCATCTCGGAAAGGACTTTATTTCTTATGGTTGGATCGATCTGTTCCATCCCCGGCATATATTCCATATGGTTCGTTCTGCTCGACGGATCGGTTTCCAGTTTATGTTTGCGCTCCAGTGCAGCTTCGCTTAACTTATCGGAGTCAATAAAAAATTGATTTTCAGCCATGATTTCGCCCCCTAGTCTCTCAAAAATCCGGTCAGTGGATCACTTGCGGAAGCGCCACGCTCAAGTACACGGCCCAGTCCCGACAGATATGCACTTCTTCCAGCTTCAATGGCTGCCTTGAATGCACCCGCCATGGCCGGGACATCCCCGGCTGTTGCAATTGCGGTATTTGCCATAACTGCGGCAGCTCCCATCTCCATTGCCTCGCATGCCTGGGAAGGTCTTCCGATTCCGGCATCCACAATTACCGGCAGATCAATCTCATCAATCAGAATCTGGATAAATTCTTTCGTTGCCAGACCTTTATTAGAACCGATCGGAGACGCCAATGGCATAACAGCTGCGGCTCCGGCATTGACCAGATCACGTGCGGTATACAGATCCGGATACATGTATGGAAGCACCACAAATCCTTCTTTTGCCAGCATTTCGGTTGCCTTTACGGTCTCCACATTATCCGGCAGCAGATATTTACTGTCTTTCATAATCTCAACCTTTACGAAATCTCCGCATCCAAGTTCTCTTGCCATGCGCGCAATGCGGACTGCTTCTTTTGCATCTCTTGCACCTGAAGTGTTTGGAAGCAATGTTACGTTATCCGGGATAAAGTCCAGAATGTTTTCTTTTTTCTTTGTGTTGGTGCGGCGCACTGCTAATGTAATAATCTGTGCTCCGGCGTTTTCAACGGCAGCCTTGATCAGCTCCATGGAATATTTTCCTGATCCTAAAATAAAACGCGAGGAGAATTCTTTCCCTCCTAATGTAAATGTGTCATTCTTCATTTTTTCTTCCTTCTTTCTTTTCTTGTATTCTCTCTGGTATTTTTCTTTAAATAAAGTGTGCGCTTGACCGCACACTTTCGCGCGCGAGCGGTATGTTCAACATAACCTTCAACTCCGCGAGCTGCGCATCCCCGCGGAGCTTTTTGAATCATAGGAAGGAATTTCCTATGATTTGAAAAATTTGCTTCGCAAATGGACCAACGCTACATTATGGAGCGATACATCAGAGATGTACCGCAGCCACCCCCCATAAACTGGACAACTTCTATAACATCACCATCCCTGAGGATATATGTTTTATAATCCTCTTTATGAATAATCTCTTCATTGCATTCCACAACAAACGTACCCATCTCATAATCATTTGCATTTAAAAAATCCATCAGGGACTGCCCTGCCACATCTATGTCTTTTCCATTGATATGTACCATGTAAGACCTCCTTTTTATTTTGAAATTATTTAGGCGATTACGGAAGAATCTGGAAAAAGTTTCGCAATCACTTATTATTGCAACAAAAAAAGCCACACAAAGAAAGCTACACCCGCGGTGGTGTACCCCTTCGTGTGACTTCTGTCATCACTCTCTGGTTCTCATATTCAGAACAATATGTACTTTAACACAATATCACAGCAAACGCAAGCAGACTAAAAACAATTTCACCTATGCTTGCAAATAAATACAAAACAGTTATGCTTCCTCAATATTCTCAAATGACCATGCATGTACATTCAACTCCACAACCCCTGCTCCGCAATACTCACAGAATTTTGCACCGAGATTTGTGATCGGCGCACCACAGTTCGGACAGGTAATGCCAAGTGCTCCATCCGTGTTTCCTTTGGCAAGGTCACGATTTTGAATATAAACCAGATCAACATTATAGCGGCTCTGCTCTAAGATATGATCCGATCCCCGCACCACGGCATGTGCTGCATCTGTCACATAATGAAAACTTTCCACCGCCGACTGGAATGTCACGATGCAACGGCCAGCTTCTTTCCGATACCGGGCGATCTCCGTCTGATGAATCTTTACCTGCGTAAAATGTTCCCATTTTTCCTGTGAGACCAATGCGCGAATCTGCGAACGAAGCTGTTCTTTCAAATCTTCATTTCCTTCCTGTAAAATTGTTACATCCTGTGCCGTTACTGCCTCGAAATACTGCATCAGGGCATTTTCTGCACGCTGCTTCATTTCATTGTACTCAAAATCCGGAAAATCGGAAACGATCTGCGGCAGGGCAATTCTTGTCATTGCCGATACCGAACGCGGTGTTGTTGACAGATCTTCCTGCGCTTTTTTTACGCCCTGCAAAATATCATCTGTGCCAAACAATTGTCTGGATAAACGTTTCACACGGTACACTCCGTAAAAAATCAAAACCAAAATTGCCAGAATCAGAAGTAATATTATGATTAACGGAATATATTTCATTTCAAACTTCCCTTTCCATCTCCTCGTGTATGTCACCCTTTTAATTCTGCCACAAAATATGTTCTCCTGTCACAATTGGGTAATGCACCAGCGTTTCCCCATCGAGATTCTCCCGATGCATATCCACAGCAGTAATCTGATGATTTTCATATGTCGTATAGTAATAAATACCCTTTGTTGCATTACAGCAGGAAGTATACAACGTAATCTCATATTTGCCATCTGCCACCTCACAGCAGCCACGCTGCTGATCCACCGAACCTAAAATATGAAAAAACTGACTGATACTCTCTTTTTCGGATTCACCCGACATCGCATGCAGCCGGGTGAATGCCACACGGGCAAACCGTGAAGCAGAAGACAAATCCCCCGGCAAGCCCAGTGCTCCCATGCCGCGGCTGTACTGCTCCAGAGGAAGCTGCTTGGAAAACGCATTGACCGGCTGCTTCGGTGACAGATGCATATACTGATTCAACAAAAACATCTGTTGCGGAAATGGCGGATTGTTCGTCAAAACTCCCGCCGGATTGTCATATATATGCAATCCATCCGCCATACATTCTACTACAATACATTCCTTTTCATCCGCAATCATCCAGTGTAATTGTGCCGCCGGAAGCTGCTCACTGAACTGTGTTCCTACCAGATTCATCTTCTCCAGCTTTTCTCTTGCTTCACAAACCGAAGCGCACTGTGCTAAAATCCATGGGATAAATTCAAACTGTGCGATGTTTTCCCGCCCTTCTTCAATTTTCTGATACACGGCATTGCCGACAAAATTAAGCCCTGCCATACCCAGTCCTTTTTCATTGATTCCATCATAATACAGTGGATAATCGCCCACTACATATGCCATACCGATGATCGCATAATGCGCTTTTAATACACCCATATGCCGGAAGGTAAGCGCATAATTCCGTGGCAGGACTGCCACTTCATCCCCATAGGAAAATTCATAATCCAGGGTACGTCCAAAATAAAAATCCGTTGTCTTGTATGTTGCTGCTGTACACATTGTGATTGCCCTCTTTTCTTCGTTTCTGTTTCCATAGTTTAACCGTTTTAATACCATATACCACAAGGAAACCTACTTTGCAAGAAATTTTATCAGAATTTATTCTGTTTCACGCAATCTCTCCACAATCGGTTACCTTCTGCACTGGAAATGCATCCATTACATAACCCACACTTGAAAATCTGTGAAAAAAGGACTATAATCGCAACCGTGTGCAATGCACACAAAATCTATCGGAAAAGAGCACTATTATCATGAAACAACAGAAAAAAATCTTACGTGGTGAGGCAGCACTTATCCTTGCCGTTATCATTAACAGCCTCGGTGTCCTTCTGATGCTTCAGTCCGGCTCCGGAATCTCCGCCATTTCAAGCGTGCCGTATGCGTTTCAACAGGTTTTCCCGAAACTGACACTCGGCACCTGGACTTACCTGTTTCAGGGACTTTTGATCTGCATTCTAATGATTATGCGAAAAAAATTTGTCCCATCCTATTTATTTAGTTTTGTTGTAGGGTTTGCGTTTGGAGAGATGATGGATCTGCATGAACTGTGGATTACGCGGCTGCCGCTGAATATACCACTTCGCATCCTCTACTTTGTATTGAGTTATCTTATCATCTGTTTTGGAATTGCGCTGTCAAACCGCTGCAAACTACCGATCATCCCAACCGATCTGTTTCCGCGGGAAGCCGCAGACATCACAAAGGTTCCCTATGCCCGCATCAAAATCGGTTTTGATGTAACCTGTCTGGTTATTACCGCATGTATGACGTTCTTCTGTCTCGGACATATCATGGGACTTGGCATCGGAACCATTGTTGCAGCTTTTACCATGGGAAAAGGAATTGCAATTATCGGGAACTGGATGGATCAGCGTGTGGAATTTGTTTCCCTGTTGTCTTAATGATACACAAGCTCCTCAATAGAAAATTCTTTATGGTCTTCCGTAAGAGCATATCCAACAGAGATACTCACTCTGTCAACCTTTGTCCCAGACTACTTCTCTGTTGTATGCTTTAATTCGAGCAGGGTTGACTCAACCTGTTTTTGTGTCATGCCGGCAAATACAACAAATTCATCACCACCAATGCGGAATGTCTGTCCTTTTCTTCCGATAGAAGCTTCGATACACTCAGCCGCTCCACAAATCAGCTCATCTCCCGCCTCATGTCCCATGGAATCACTCACTGCTTTTAACCCATTAATATCCATCAAAAAAACGGTCAAATGATCCGGAGGACAATTTTTATAGGCATTAATGGTCTCAAGATAAGCAAAACGGCTGCAAACACCTGTCAAAGGATCATTCCATAATTTTACCTGTTGTTCCGTAAGTTTTTCGTCCAGTCTGAGCTGAGAAAACTCAGAATAATGGATATACAGAAATATATCCGCAAAGGTAGCTGCAAGGCTCTGTATCTATCAGATTCTTTTGTGTTTCCTTTTTCTATAACACAGTATAACAAAAAATCTTGATACTGCCATTCTTAATTCTTCCGTTTCTTGCGTAAAGAAATTCCAGAAATTCCAGAATTTTCAAATTTCATAAAATTCACAATATGAGCTGTCTGCTGAAATCCGCGCAGATATCAGGATCAATAAAAGAGCCATCCAGATGGATGACTCTTGAAATTTGTCGTTTATTAAATTGACTGTGCGAGCGCCACCCTTTCTGCATCTATGCCGCCTATAATGATCTGCTCTGCTGTCTTACCATTTTTAAAACGGTTTACCACAGCTACAAGAAGATTCTATGTGGTACTTCTATGAATCATTGCTAAGGTTATGTTACAGATCAGCTAGTCTTCGTTAACTACCAGATCCGGCGAAATATCTGCGATTACCAGAGCGTCTTCCTTTGAAAAACCTCTCTTCCGAAGATTACGGTATACCGCCAGCCCCTTTTCGTTCTGACCTTCCGCACGACCTTCTGCACGACCCTCCGCACGTATCCCTTCAACAAACGATTTTTCATTATACTCAGTGATACACACGTCTTTCACCTCCGCTCTATGTTTAAGCAAAAATGTCTTTAAAACATCATGCTCAATACAATAAGTTACCGCTGCATCGACAGCACTCTCAAACTCCATGGTTTTACAATTTTTACGGATTTCATTGATCAACGTCATATAATCCTTTAACGGCCGACAGTTGTTAAGTAAGTCTTCATTTTTACCATCATTAAGATTCACCATATTGGCTGTCCATTCAAAATCTCCGCTGCAATCCGGATTGATAAAGGAATCCGAAAGCTTTAACTGCATAAACCCCGGCTGCTCCTCTACTCCATTATATAATACTGTATATCTTGGAGTCGGCAGTTTAATGAGCATCTTTCCGTAAATGTTGAGACTGTTCTCGGTAATATACCTGTCATACATTTTTCCAAAATACATGAATCCTCTGATGGGCATATTCGGATTAAATGTACTTTGCTGTTCCCAAAGGTACAAAAAGCTGTCAAGAAGAATAGAAACATCATTCTTCATCTTAATGTAAATAACATCATCAATCGTATAAATCTGAATGTCTTCTGTGTTTGTGTGTGAGGTATGACATAGTGCGTTGTATAAAGATAAAACATTGTCCTTATACTCCTCATTTCCAAACAACAAGCAAAATAACCGGTCTTTATACTTTTTATTGACCATACTACTTTTCCTCTCTTTCCCTATTTATAAAAGCAGATATTTGTATTTATATAAACAGGGAGAGCGATTACTGCATTCCCTGATAATTTTCCAGGGAATGTCCCTAACATGCAGCAATACGGAAGTATTGCTTAAAATTAAATAATATAATTTATATAATTTATATTATAGCATACGCCGTGCATTTTACAATATGCATTTACCAGCTTAATTCTTCATTCTTCAGTTTCTTGCGTCAACTTCACTGTACTCACCTCCTGTGAAAAATTCCAAATTCTTTTAGATTCCCCGCACACATATACATTTGTTTCATTTTGGATGATATATTCAGCTTTATTAATTTCAGATCTCCCTTGCAATAAATTTATTTCAGATCTCCCTTTCATGCCAATAATAATTGCAATTCCCAGTATCAGAATTCTTATTTATGTTCCTGTTCGGACGTTTTCCATTGACCGGATCTACACCTTCTACCTTTACGAATAATGTAAAATCCAATTTTCCTTTTAATTTTAACATATTTTTAGTCCTTTGTTTTTATATTGTCTAATACATGTAATAAATTCGTAGATTCTGCCCGGAGTCGGGGTTTTCTTTTCCACCGGATCAGCATTCATGATGATCTTCCCATCAAATTCAAGGTAATCATTCATGACAATATACTGCCCGACCGTCCATCCGTCTGACGGGGATATGCCTATTCTTCCAGTCCAAGTCCACGGTCACCACTGGCGATAGAGCCGGAACCACTGGTGCTGCTCCACTGGTAACCGGTATTCGCTTTATTCAGGTTTCTTGTGGCAGGATTCTTTTCAATTTTTCCATCATCTGAGTTTGTGACAGATAAAACCAGTTTCCATTTGCCCTCATAACTTTGGTAATAATTGATGGTAACCGGTGCTTCGACCTTCTTGTACTCAACCGCAATATCATACCGTGCCCGCCAGCCTTCGTTACAGCTGGCCGGCCAGCCGATGCCATACCATGTAGATCCGTTTACTTTCCTGGTGTTACGTGTGTTCGCCATCTGCTTGTAAGTATAGCAGCGTTCGGTAACGTTGCGCTTTGATCCGCCTTTGCGGATCGAGTATCCCTGCAGCACACCCTGGATATATACCTTGCCACCATTCTTCTGCAGTGTTTTCAAATTTACACCGGCTTTGTCACACATGCGGTTAAAGACGTCTTTGGAAATAACAAATGTAGTTTTGACAGTCCCCGTTCGATCTGTTTCATCTTTTTTTGAACACCCCTTTGGAAGCTTATCGAAAAATACACAGTCTTTTGCTTTTGTGCTTTCTTTTCCGTTTCTGCCTGTAGGATCGCTTGTAACATACAATCCCACTGTTTTCCATCGTGTTCCAGATGATGCAGCTTGTGCATATAATGTAAATGTCAAATCTCCGTTCGGTGCAACTGTTGCAATTTTGCTGCTATCACTTGAAATAGATCTATTGACACCAGCATATGTACTTGTATCTCCAAATGGCTCGAATATAGTGATCATAATCGAACATAATAAGAAGATAACTAGTTTTCTGATTTTTCTTTTTCTCATAATTTACCTCCATTTTTAATGGAAGTATTGTAGGCATAAACCTATACATAAAGTCAACCATAAAAACACTGGAAATTTAAAAATTTCCAGTGCAAAAATTATTTATTTAATTTACATCATCAATTACATCAAAATACGAGCTTACTCCGCAGGAGGTCAGTTTTCCTCCTGTATATGAGATATTGCAACCCATTTCATTTGCATATGTGATTGTTTTCTTAGATGAAAGGTTTTTTATAGCTGTATAGCTTCCGTAAATAACCTCATTTTGACATCTACTTTTTACTGATGGAACTTTTCCACTTTCAACACGAAATTTAACACATACTCTTGCATAACATCTTGTTCCACATGAATCAAGCCACAGTGATGACGGATCGACAATAACATCACCACTAGACATAATAATTTTTCTGCCCTTTGCAGCTTTGATATACGCATTTACCGATTTCTGCCGCTCAGTATCTCTATATGTATTGATTAGTTCACTTTTCCACTCAGATGTAAATGTTTTTCTGTAATCCACGTTAAGTCTCAACTCTACGTTTTTTTTGATCTTCGCGCAGATCATATCCTTATCTTCATCACTTAAAATCTTTGCCGTCTGTGCTGGAGTCTTATCCTCCTTTGTCCGCTGTTTTGATATATTCATTTTCTTTTCATAATAAGAATTTGGAAAACTTGCAAGGATATATGGGTAATCCTTATAGTTCTTTGGCAGATTAATGATTCTTAACACCTGTCCATCGTAGGAAAGTTTGAATCTCTTTCCTTTGTTTTTCAGGCGATTTATCATCTTCTTTGCTTCGTCCTTGGTGATCTTTGTCTTTGGCAGAAATTTCCGGGTGCTGGAATATGTTCCGTTACTCTTTCCTACCATAATGCCCTTGGTGAAGCATTTGTACAGGGATTCCTTATATTTGTCATCAGCCTTCTTGATATCACTGATACGGTTAAAGTATTTCACATAGCCATACAGATCGTAGTTATAGGAGTTCTCCCCTCCATTAACTGCGGAATCAGCTTCATTCAGAAGATATGCTGCTATCTCGTTTGTAGTAGCGGCAGCGGTATTTTTTATGCCGGCATTCTTTAATACATCTTTCCCTGTTACTTTCTGCACCTGGCTGGCAAAATCCTTGATGCTGATCTGGTTCTTCCCGATAGTAGTTGTTTCTGTAGTCTGATTTGCGGTATCTGTCGTTGCTGTCACACCGGTATCTGCAGTCTGTGTATCAACGGCCGCCTTTACGCTCTGGGTATGTCCTGCAGCTGCTACGGAAATTCCCATTACAAGGGCAAGTGCAATTCCGGATGCCTGACGCATGGAATATCTCAGGTGCTGTCTGTTGCTGTTTTTTAACCATTTGTTTTTCATATACATTTCCTCCACTTTATACTCTGGTTTCCTTTTGGAAACACCTGTTTTCTTTGTTCTGATACCACTATAACTTCTTTTTTTACGAATGGCAATAAAAATAGGAGAAAAGAAATACCAGGATTTTCAAAAAAGTATAGGAACAATCAAATGGTATTTGTCAAGCAGAAAAAGAAGACCATGCGGTATAAAAATTTTTTAATTTCTTTAAATTCACCATAAGAGCTGTTTGTCGAAATCCCCGCAGATATATCAGGATCGATAAAAGAGCCATCCAGATGGATGACTCTTTTATCTAGTGCTTATTTAATTGATCGTGCAAGCGCTACCGTTTCAGCATCTATGCTTCCCACGGAACTGGTGTCAGGCACATCGTTCCCTTTTATAAATGACCGGCACATCATATCCGAAAGTTTTCTTTCCATTCACTTCCATACTTTCTGACACCTCCAGACATGTCTCCGAGAATCTCTCCCATAACCGGAATGTCATCACAGGGGTAAACTGACTCACACTTCCCCCTTCCCAGACACCATCCTTTTCCTGATACAATGCCGGGGTAAACTTCTCAGATCTTTTCAGGTCACTATATTCTACGTTCTTCATGGAAGCATAAGAAAACGTATTTTTGTCTTCTCCTGCCGGAATTTCGTAGGAAGAAAGCATAATTCCACCGTCACAATCCGTAACAAGAAATAAATGCGGTGATGCATGGCATTTTCCATCCGTCTCATAATAACTTTCTTCTACAATAAATATTCCGGTAAAATTTTCCGGAATATTATTTATCTTATCATTACAGACTGTATTCACATGTCGGGCATACGGAAATAATTTTCCTGCAGATTTCATTTCTGTAAATTGTTCTCTGTTATCAAAATGTCCCGTCATAAGCTTTACAAATTTTTCCATTTTCATTATAATACCCTGCCTCTATAATTTTTTTGTTTTTAAAATAACAGTTGTAGTCCCATTGCAATCATCCACATATATGCACAGGTTTTTGGAATCATTAATAATCCCACCTTTGGTTTCGTTTTACTGAATAAAGTAACCGGCAGATAACAGCCAAAAGAAAGAATGATCGCCGCAACCATTCTTGTCATACCATACCCATTTGCATTCCCGGAAATGATATACAGAATAATCACTCCGATCCCCGTCACCGCAAAGACACCATTTCTGGCAATTGATAATTTCATATTTCCTTCATCTGTACACCAATTGTTCTGTGGAAACATGCATATCACAATTCTGACAACCGCTGATATCCACACGACCGCTTCCACTATTGTCGGTATTATCATTTCCGGAAATGTAAATTTCCAGACATACATTAAAATAATATAAAACACCGTCATTGTAACAGACGATACCTGCAATCCAATTCCCAGCTGCCTCTTTATCTTCTCATCGCTTCCACGCACTGCCCTTATAATTCTTGGCACCAGATGAAAAGCATCCCCTCCGCAAAGTGTCAATGTTAATATTCCATAAAGTACAAATAAGATATTTCCCTTTGAAAATGTAAAAAATAAAATTGCGGCAACTAAATCGAAAATCAGATACGCAGCATCAAAGATTGCTTCCATCACATCCGGAATCTGTGGTTTGTAATTGTTCTCTTCCATCCTTTTAATCCTGCTCCTTTTCCATCAATTGACTGTAAAACAAATGATTCCCGGTACTCTTCATATCCAGGGATTCGTTTTCATTCGTTTTTTCCTTGTATTCCCTTAAATGTTCTTCCGCATTATTGCAGATCCGGTCAAATATCTGGATACACATGTGCTTTTCTTCTTCTGTCAATCCGCTTAAAACATTTCCTGCAAACTGTTTCTGTGCGTTAATTCCTGCCGCCACTATAAGTTCCGCCCGATCCAGCAGAATAATCTCTATATGCTTTTTATTATCCTTACTTTGTATTCTTTCAACCAGTCCTTTATTTTCCAATTTTTTCAACGAAGTTGAAACATGGGATTTCGTTGATTTTCTAACCTTTACTATTTCTGCTGCGGTATTGTGATGCGGATTATTATGAAGGAACATAAGTATATCGTATTCCATCTGTGTCAGCCCATACCGGTCACATACCTCTCCGGAAAGCAATTCATAATAACTTGTAATTGTTTTATGCTTATCCCAGAAGTACATCTTCTCTTCCTCCTTCATCGTTCTTTTTAGAACGATTATAGAGGAATATTTCCGGTATGTCAAATGTTTTTTGCTACTATGCCTTCGCCTTTAATGTTCCAATATATTCCCCATTATTATAAACAAACGGTCCGGCTTCTCCCTCTTCTCCGAAATATTCCGGTCTCAATGACAGAATATTGAGCAATTCATCCACCGTCTTCACCTTTGTTGCCTGATATGGTTGTTCAAATGCAATCTTTTCTACAAATAAGTAATCGTCCCTGTCCTTTATCAGGATACCTGTATGACCCACGAAAGTAACATCCGAATACGGGTCATATATCACGATACTAAGGAGCGATATCCTGTCACTGTCTATTTGAAATCCATAATGTTTCCAACTATCCGAAAATGCTGTTTCCGGATGTTTTTTATCCGCAACACTCTTTTCTCCATAGAGTGTGGTAAACATATCCCGGTTCTCTTTTATGGTTTCATACCTTTCCACATTATCTATTGCTTCTGTATCAAACATTAGATAAGTACCTTCATAATTGTCTTCCGTTGATTCTGCGTGAAGCAGACCATCCAGTAAGAGAAAGGCTGTCATTCTGCAGTCCGTGTCGGAGTAATCATGATTCTGTTCCCAGCCATCCATACATTTGCCGATATCTGCTTTCATGTTTTCCGGATCAGACCAGACATCCTCAAGCTTTGCATTCTTCCCGGCCGAATCCGCAAAATCAGTTACCCATTCCCGGAATGTATCTACATGGGAAGCTCCCGCGGTATCCAGTTCTTTGCAAATTTCTGTAATGGTATAGTTTCCTCCCATATAAGTTGCAGCCGGTATCTTCTGTTTCTGTGCACATGCCCCCAGCATCAGGCACAGGAGCATAACAACAGCTGATAATTTCATTGCCGTTTTGGTTTTATTCTGCCTGTTCCATAGATTAAACGCTCCGCCACAAAACATCCTGCCAATTATAACTGTGATCCGTTTCTTCCTCATCCATAAACCTCTTTCTTATGATCCTCATATTTTACATATTTTTTAAGATTACCTTACGGTTTCATTTATGTAAATAGTATGGTTTCAAAATTAAAGAAATATTTATTTTTATTGCTCTGTTTTTGGAACATTCAGCAACGCTTTCGGCAGATATCACATCTGTCCTGAAAAGCAAAGTAACCGAATGAATTGCTTCTTATGCCACATGGATTCAGGTTTTATTCGGAAATGTTTTGTTATTCTTTTTTACTCCGTCTCCCTCAGCCGCTCCACAATCGTCTGCTTTCCAACCACACAATAGACCACAAGCGGAACCCCCGCGCCGATCACGGTAAAGATCAGTGCCGCAAGTACGACCGGACCGATGGTATACTGAAACCGGAAAAACCAGAACATTTTTTCAATCATCTTTCCCATAAACGGCTCAGATGCCACAACAAGAATAAGCGAAATGACAATCGCCGCAAGCGTATACAACAGTCCCTCATACACAAGCATCCGCTTCAACTGGCGTCTGGTCATGCCAACCGACTGCAGCACAGCAAACTCCCTGCGCCTTGCAATCATCCCCGTGAGGATGGCATTCAGGAAATTTAATGTTCCGACCACGGCAATCACGCCGGAGAGAACACCTCCAAGCAGCAGAAACATCCCACGGAACGAATCAAACTCTTTTTCGTAGGAAAACTTCGATTCATAGCTGTACAGCGGCTCGACCTGTTCCGTATAATTTTTCAAAAAACTTTCCATTGCTCTTGCACTCTGATTGTTTTTCATATCAAACATCATATGCATGACATCTTTTGTCCCGGTATCTTTGATAAACGTATCGCTTCCAAGCACAAACTGCGGCGATCCATAATACCGGCAGCTCATCGCGGAAGGCACCAGAATCTCTGCCACCACCGTATAGGTTTTTTGTGTATAATCATCTGCTTTCATGACATAGGCATCTTCATAATCGTCAACCTCATCCTCCAGGATCTCTTTTCCACTCTTTGCGTCAAAGTATTTCCAACTGTTTACGTACCTGAGTGTCACCTGATCGCCCACCCCGGCCCAGTTACTGTGATCAACTTTTTTGTTATAATCATCCTGCTTATAGACTGCCGCAATGGCATTCTCCTGATCCAAAGCTGTGACATCGCCTTTGAGCACCTTTACTTTCTGAAGCGGGAATGCATCCATTCCATACAACTGAATATCGTCATAATAACTGCCATCATCTGCCTGTTCCTTCCAATTGAAATAACCCTTTTCCTGCTCTTTTGTCATGGTATGTCCCATGGATGTAAAATACGCCAGCATATCTTTTTTCTTTATTTTTTCCAAAACCCGGGTTGTCTGTCCGTAGACACATCCACTCTCTTTAACCCCATTTTGCGCGAGCACGGTCTGCATTGCAGAATCTTCCACCGCTTCATCGGAAGAATGAAATCCTTTCTGCACGTTAAAATAATCCGCATTGGCAAACACAAAATCGCTCACACAGAAGTGTTTCAAATACAGATCCATATCAAATCCGTTTGCAAACATAACGGTCAGATTTAAAAGAACAACCGCAAGGGAGAGGGAAATGACAACAAGAACCGTTTTCTTCCGGTTTCGTCCCACATTTGCCCATGCCATACGCCCCAAAGACGCCGGCTTTTTTGCCGCTTTTGCTTTTTTTCGGCCACAGTCTGCCTCCGTATAGCGCACCGCTTCGACCGGGGATACCTTTGCAGCGATCCGCCCCGGCTTATTGCAGGATAAAAATACGGTGACCAGTGAAAAAAGTGCTGCTCCCACAAATACCCACGCATGCAATTTTATAACCGCTGTCGTGTAACTCGTCTGTGCCATGACAGCCGGTGCCAGTCCCACGCCGATTCCAAATCCCAGAAGAAGTCCCGCCGGGATTCCAATGCCTGATAAAAGGACTGCCTGCAGCCGGATGATCCGCTTGAGCTGCCGCCCGGTCATGCCGATCGTTTTTAACAGTCCGTAGAAACGGATATCGTTGGCAACGGAAATCTGAAACACATTGTAAATGACCAGGTATCCGGTAAATACAATGAGCACAAGCAATGCCACAATGGCTGCAATGCTTTCCGGATTCAGATTGCTGCTCGACTGCGCACCGGTATATCCCCAGTTTACACCAAATGCAATATAGCCCGGTCTGGAAGCATCTTCTGACTGAAATCCACAGTCTCTGATCACCTGCCGCATATCTTTTTCGATATGAAGTGCATTCCCAAACATAACGTCAAGTGACCATTTTCCACTCTCTTCATCCTCCCCGATATCCACATGCTGCAATGTCTTTTTCACATAACTTTCCGGCACGATCACATTGCTTGCCTGGGAACTCCGTTGTAATCCCACCAGCCGGAGAGAACAAACTCCTGCGTCACCGTTTTCGGTTCTGACTGCCTCCTCCGATCTGATACGTCACGGTAAATTTGGTGCCGATTTTTGGCTGTACTCCTAACAGTTTTAACACCCGGGTATCTGTCATCGCCTCATTGCTTCCCTCTTTGGGACGGTGTCCGTGCGTTGGTGTGCAAAAATAATGTTTTACTTCATGCGCATCCATATAGCTGACTTCCACCTGTGTCTTGCGAAACGCATCCCCGGTTCCCATTCCTAAAAACAACCGCGCACCTGTCTCCCGAATGAGCGGATCTTTTTTTAAGGTTTCCATCTGTTCTTCCGTCAGTTTCTTAAAAGACCCGTGCGCATCGCCTCCGGCCATAAGAAAGTTGGACTGCTGGAACGAATCATTGATGGAAATTGCAATCGTAAACAGCGCGGTAAACAGCATCGTGGTCAGCATAATTGCAATCACGGCAATCAGGTTTCTCATTTTAAAAGCCCGCAGACTGCGCACGGCAACGGTACGCACACAGGCACGGTTTTTTACCTGCATCATAATGCCTCACCTGCTTTCCCGGTCACAATCCGTCCATCCTCGATACGAATGATCCGGTCTGCAAGCTGTGCGATCTCCTCGTTGTGTGTGATCATCACAATGGTCTGCGCAAATTTGGTGCTGGTTGTTTTGAGCAGCCCCATCACATCCTGTGAGGTACGGCTGTCGAGATTTCCGGTCGGTTCATCTGCTAATAAAATCGCCGGTTTGGCTGCGAGTGCCCGCGCGATCGCCACGCGCTGCTGCTGTCCTCCCGAAAGCTGGTTTGGCAGCACGTTTAATTTTTCTTTCAGTCCGAGTGCCTCTGCAATCTCCCCGATAAATGCATTGTCCACGGTTTTTCCGTCAAGCTGCAGCGGCAGCACAATGTTTTCATAGACAGACAGCACCGGAACTAAATTAAAGGACTGAAAGACAAATCCGATTTTTCTTCTGCGGAAAATCGTCAGTTCTTCATCCTTTAATGCAAAGATGTCTTTGCCGTCCACATAGACTTTGCCGGATGTTGCCCGGTCGAGTCCGCCAAGCATATGTAAAAGCGTCGATTTTCCCGATCCGGAGGTTCCTACCACCGCGACAAATTCTCCGTTTTCCACCGACAGGTTTACCCCCGCCAGCGCGTGCACGGCGGTCTCCCCCGTGCCATACTGTTTTTCAAATCTCTGGTTTCCAAAATGACCATCCTGTAATCTCCTTTTGCTCCTGATTTGGCATTTCCTGCCTTCTTTTAAGATTGTCGCACAGAATTCTTTCGAGAATCTGTCCCGGAAACAAAAGATTCTTACAGTTTTGACACAATTGCCGTTGGAAAATACAGCCCAAACGTTGAGCCTTCCCCCGGCACGGACGAAAGCCGGATATATCCGCCCTGCTGCTGCATGATAGAACGTGCCAGATACAGTCCGATCCCCACACCGCTCTTTTCGGCAACCGCGTTTTCCCGGTAAAAACGCCCAAATACCGCCGCATGCTCCTCCTCACCGATGCCGATTCCCGTATCCGTCACTTCCACGCAGGCAAACAGTTCATAGGAACAGAGTTTTATGGTAATCCCTCCTGTGTTCGTATATTTGATCGCATTATCGAGAATATTTCCCAGTGCTTCCATGGACCATTTCTTATCAAAGTACGCATAAACCGGTGCGTCTTTCTCTGCTTTTTTCGTCCCGGAAAACGCAATCGCAAGTCCTTTGGCGGCTGCTTTTTCCCGGTAACTTTCCATACCGTCTACCACCAGTTCTGTCAGCGGCTGCCGGATTGGATGCAACACAAAAACGCCTGTCTCAAGCCTTGAAAGTTTGACAAGCGCATCCATTAAAAACTGTAATTTTTCACTCTGCTGCCGCAGCTTTTTTACGGAATCCTGTGCTGCTTCCCCCAGCGGTTCTTCCTCCAGCAGTTCCGTATACAATAAAATATTCGAAAGCGGCGTCCGCGTCTGATGGGAAATATCTGCAATCAGTTCCTTGATTTTTTCCCTCTCCACGTCTATGCTTCGCACCGAAAGTTCCGATGCCGCCAGATACTGCGCCAGACGGTTTTCCAGCGACGACTGCCGCGACTCATTAAATGTGGTCTCGGAAAAGGTGCCGTTTATCGCCGCCTCAAGCATATCGGAAAGTCCATCCATCACCTGTTTCTGCCGGTGTCTGAAGAAAAGTGCTGCTGCAAGCACACTCCCTGCCGCAAGCAATATAATTACAAAATATCCGATCATACTTCCCATACATATCCGATCCCATACACGGTCCGGATCTGCTCCTTTGCCTGTAATTTATCCCGCAGCCGCTTGATGGCAACCGAAAGCGCGTTTTCATCCACGTACACCGCGCCATCGGTCCAGATGCGATCCATCAAAGTTTCCCGCGGCACGGTCATCCCCGCATGCTGCACAAGAAATGCCAGAAGTTTCTGCTCGGTTTTACTTAACTCCACTTCCTGTCCGCTTACGGTAAAACGCATATTTGTAAAATCAAACTTCCAGATACTGCCCTCCCAGATCTGTGTGTTTTGTGTGTTTTCTTTCTGCATCTGCACCGTCCGGTTCCGAAGCTGGGTGTTTACCCGCGCCCGGAGTACCGCCAGACTGAACGGCTTTGTGATGTAATCATTTGCTCCCTGCTCCAGTCCGCTTACAATATCCATTTCCAGATCGTTTGCCGTAAGTAAGATCACCGGAAGATCCGAGGTTCTGCGGATCTCCTGCAGCAGATCAAAACCGCTTCCATCCGGCAGATTTACATCGAGAATCAGCAGATCTGTCTGGTTCTGATGCAGATGCTGTCTGGTCTCCTGTATATTTTTACAGCATAGCACCTGCCGGTTTTTCTCCTGTAATGCGCGCTGCAGTCCCTGTGCGAGTGCCATATCGTCTTCCGCGATCAGAAGATGCATGATTTTTTCTTCCATTGGTTTCTTCCTGTTCTGTTTAGTTTTGTTGCGGGATTTGTTTCAATCCTGCAAAAAGACGGAGCTTAACGCTTATTGCTTTTTATCATTTTCAATCACACAGGAATGTTCTTTCGTCTTCTTATCATAATTGATTCCTACGAGCAGAATATTTCCTGTATATGGCTCTAACGATTGCGGATACTTTCTGTCTTTTATCTGTTGTAAGGCGGTATCCGCAGTTTTATTCCATTTCAGTTCCACAACCAGTGCCGGATAATCAGCTTTATATTCCGGTTTTGGAATATAAACAAAATCCGCAAAACCACGGCCGGTCGGCAATTCCCGGATGGGTTTAAAATAATACTGCATGGAACTTAAGTATGCGATCGTAAGTACACTGCTGAGCGAATTTTCATCATGGTACATAATCGTTGAAGAATACCCGGTATGAATTTTCTCAATCCCCTTTGCAACCTCCATTCCATCTTTTTCCAGCGTTGCATCTAATAACGCTGACGATTCTTTTTGAAATGTCACCATCTCATTCCACCTGGTACGTTTCACTGCATGATTTAACTCGTGCCGGATTTCTTCATTCGGAATAAAAACATGCCGGCTGTCCTGATCATAAGCCAGATATCCCAAATGAATCAGGTACGTAAGCACATCATCCCGATTTGCAAAACTTACCGTATCATTCTGAAAGGATGTCACATCCACTTCTACGGATGCGCCCGACAACATCTCGATAATTGCAGATTTCAAGCCATCAAAATCCATGTTGATCAGTGGCACAATTGCCTCATAGCTTCCGGTATTTGACCAATAACTTTTATACTTTCCATTTAACATAACACTGACAACGGCCTTCGGATATATACCTGATAATCCTCTAATAAATAGCCATCATACCAGGATTTCACCTGTTCATAACTGCATCCGTATTGTTCACACAGTCCGTGGACTTCTTCTTCTGTAAACCCGACGTAAGGAGCCATCCGTCCTGCATCGAGCATGGTAAACTCTTCAAAATTGTTGAGCGCTGACTGCGTTTTTAATTTCTTAATCGGTAAAATTCCCGTCAAATATGCTAACGCAATGTATCTGGAAGGTTCTGTGCCTTTAAACATTCCTCTGAGAAAATCAATATATGCCTCCTGCAATGTATGATTCTGTGCCTCATCTCGAATCAAAACATCCCACTCATCAATGATGACAACAAATTTATTGCCCGTAGCCACTTTGATATAGGACATTGCCCCATAAGCAGTCCTGACCGCATCCGGAATGATCTGTCCGTATGCTTCCCTCAGTTCCTGTAAAATTCCCTCATTGATATAATCTACAACATGATCTGTATCTTTGGCATCCATCATGCACCACTGTACATCAAAATGAATCACATCATACTTATTAAGATTCTTTTCATATGATGAAACTGTACTTATCTCATAATTTTTAAAGAGCTCTTTGGAATCACAGCCCCTGCTGTAATAAGCGGAAAGCATGTCTGCAGTCATGGACTTTCCAAAACGTCTCGGACGGCTGTTACAGATAAATTTTGATGTGGTATTTATCACCCGGTTGGTGTATTCCAGCAAACGGGTTTTATCAATATAAATTTCTGAATTGACTGCCTCTGAAAAAGCCCCATTATCTGGATTCAAAAATCTTCCCATAAGTACCTCCAAAAAATAATCCGCTATACTATGCATCTAGTATAACGGATTACGCTTAAAAAAACAATTATATTGCCGAGTCCCGATACCCCATACCGTTTTACACACACACAATATAGTTGTATTCCCACCGGAAGAACCCAGGCAGCCGTGCTCTTTTGCCACAAGCTGCATATTATAAATCAGGATTGAAATAAACTTTTGAGGCAATGACAACTATTACCGGTAATCCCCGGACACCTCCAGATAGCTCCGCTTCCCCATGCCTCCACAAGTCCCATTTGACTGAATATGTTGGCAATACCTTTATTCCGGATTTTAGAATGACCATTCATGACTTCTTCATACAAAAAGCCGAGCACATGCTGCGCAACACCACCAAATCGGTTGCCGCCATCCGCGATACGCTCGGCTATGAAAATCCGGAGGCCTTTATCCGTGCCTTCAAAAAAGAATTACACACCACTCCGGCGAAATATCAGCGTCTCTACCATGACACACTATCTTAAGCCTGAAACTATACCGGATAAATTTACAGATAGGTATCTTCAAACTGACCTACCGGAATCGGCTTTGAAAAATAATACCCCTGATAAATTCCGCATCCCATCCGGGTAAGCTCATCAATTTGTTCCTTTGTTTCGACTCCCTCCGTGATAACGGAAAGACCAAGTGTTTTGGTGAGTGATATGATCGTATTTATAATAGACATACTTCTCTCTAAGCGTTCCGGCCGGGTTGTCCTTAAAAATCCCATATCTATTTTCAGCACATCCACGTCCATATCCTTTAGCGTATTAAATGAAGAATAGCCGCTTCCGAAATCATCTATTTCCACCTGAAAGCCGGCTTTCCTGAACCGTTCAATCATTTCAAGTTCCCCTGCGGTTCCGGTCATAATTGCGGTTTCCGTAATTTCCAGTTTCAGTGTGGAAGGAATGATTTTATAGGTTTCAACAAGACTGGTAATTGTTTCATATACATCCATATAGTAAAAGTCCTTGGTCGAAATATTTACGGATATATACAGATCGTCCCGCCCGGCTTTCTGCCATTGTGCAAGTTTTTGTACGGCAAGTTCCCACACAAACCGGTCAAGCCGGTAAATCAGACCTGTTTTTTCAAAAACTTCAATAAAATCCCCCGGAAAAATCAGACCGCGTTTCGGATGCTGCCATCGGACAAGAGCCTCTGCCCCCAGTAATTTTCCTTCCGATGTCACCTGTGGCTGTAAATACATGCAGAACTGTTTTTCGGCAAGTGCTTTATCAAAATCCCCCACCAGCTGCTTTTCGGCAACGGTATCATGAAATATCGTGTCGTTATAGTATGCAATTGATTTATCATAGTTTTCACCCAGTGTCTTTATTGCAAGATTGGCTTTATCACACATAATGGATACTTCTTCATTCCGGTCTGTGATTTCATAAACACCGACATAAATATGAAGATGATACAGGTCATTGTTAAATGCATGCCCCATGGTCTGTATCGCATCCATAAAATCCTGCTCTTTAAATTCTTCTTTTGGGATGCATATTGCAAATTTGTCACCACCGGTGCGTCCATAGACGCTCCCTTCCCCACATTGTGCTTTAAGAAGATCTGCCTCCATTTTAAGGACTTCGTTTCCTTTTTCAAGACCAAAGAGATCATTGACCAGTTTAAAATCCTTGATATTGGAACAGATCAGCAGCCACTCTTTATCCGGATTTTCATTTAAAATTTCCGATGTTTTCTGGGCAAAATAATTCTTATTATACAATCCGGTAAGCGTATCATGTGTTGCAAGGTATTTTTCTTTTTCAAACGCAATATGTTTCTCCGTATTATCAATTAGATTCAGGAAAAAACCTATGTATTCATTCTTTTTGTCAAACAGTTTTCTGTATTCGATATCAAAATAATAGGTTTTGTTGTCAATAATGGTTTGACCACTCCATTCAAGGGAAGCCGAATTGTTGATATCATGTTCTTTTATCCAGCCCTGTACATCCTCCGAGATCCCGGAAAGGGAATCCAGTGAACTGTTAAATATTTTCAATGCACGCTCATTGGCATACACACATTCGTTATTTATATCAAAACATATCACAGCGTTATTCATTTCGGTTACAACGATGGACAGTGTTTTATCTACAAGTTCACGCGGAGAACGGTACAGTGTCAGGTAACAGATCAGTATTGCTGCGCATACAAAAAAAGGAAGTGACACATCAATCGGAAATTCTAAAATTCCACATATAAATTTTGAAACTGTGATCACACACATTAACACAAGTATCGGCAAATATTTCTTACGGTAAAAATCCGGTATCTGTATAATTTTGATGATAAACGATGCAATAATACAAACTACCAGACCATATGCAAACACATAGTGAACGTAAAAAATAATGGATTTGTCGGCTACATGATACATATCAAAATTCGGGAATCGCACGGTTTCTATCGTAAATACGTTATGAAAAATTATATTTAAAAACAATAAAATTCCATCCAGATATGCAATTATGAAACACCCCTTTTTAAACGGTGAAACCTCGTGAAAAACACGTGTATACTGCTGGGAATACTGCAATACATATATCAGCATCAGATCAAAGGAAAACCGATAAAGTGCTTCCATTATATAAGAAAATGTTTCATTTCCTGAAAAAGCAGACAAACCATTGCTAAGGATCGTAACAATTGCAAAAATGAGGCATTTCACAATGGAAGATGCCACATCACTTTTTATTTTTCTGGAATATTTGATACAAATAAGAATTGGTACTATCATCAGGCATAATAAGATCATATAAAGTTTATCCATGAAGACGTTAAACCTCCATTTAATAATAATTTCTATAACACTCCTGTTTTAGGGTAACTACCTTATTATTTATAATAACCTAATTTCACCAGATTGTCTAATATAATCCCCCCATTTTCTGTTATCTTTTGGTTAAACCAAAAAGGAATTGATATAGCAAAAATCATTTCAGATATAGAAGCCCCATTTCTAAAAAAGGGGCTGTAAAAAAACTCCCCTGACAGAAAAATCGCCCAGACCGTGAGGTCTGAGCGATTTTTTGGTATAATTAATTATGCTACTAAATAACAAT
>ENA-OQDM01000189-OQDM01000189.1-human-gut-metagenome-genome-assembly--contig:-NODE-189-length-41980-cov-5.107591_pt1 | contig 41980 bp, 30 predicted proteins | sample MGYA00242772_ERZ504605 | MGnify/ENA primary metagenome ERZ504605 (study PRJEB26092, sample SAMD00036348) | human gut metagenome | host: Homo sapiens | study: EMG produced TPA metagenomics assembly of... | reverse complement strand
TCAAACCACCACCGCTCACCCGCCTCGAGGCACCCCAACCGGGGAACCACTCGCCGAGCGGCAGCAAGAGATAAACCTACAGCACAATCCCATTCCACGCAAATCGGGCATGACGAAACAAGACGCGGACCCTTGCAAACACTGGAAAGCGTCGGCGTGTCGAAATCCGTCTTTCTTACACCATAAATCGCAAAACCAACTCCAGCACAACCCAAAAATCGTCAGAAAAAGCTGATTGCCGCGTGTCACACAACGCAACAACACGGCAATCAGCAGATCAACAGCGCATCACAGCAAGTCACAGACGATCGGAAAGCCAATCGAACACCAAACGCAATGCGCGAGCGCTACGGAATCCGTAACAGGCATGGCAGGCGTTATCGAGCTTGTAGAACGTCACATCCTTGCCAAGCGCTTTCAACGTGGCATACAGGCGACAACTCTGATTGAACGGCACCAACTGATCGCGGCCACCATGCATGATCAGCGTTGACGGAGTGGGCATATCGGCACTCAGATAAGTCATAGGCGAAGCCTGGGCGCTCAAATCCGGATGTTCAAGCACGTCACCGCCACCAATCACCACACCTTCCGGGCACTGCGGATCACTGTGGTTCTGCGAACTCGGATAAAAGTTCATCTTCGCGAAATCAGTAGGGCCATGCCAATCCACGATCGCGTTCACTTCGGCGCTTTCCTCGGCATAGGCATCCGTATCAGGCGCGCGATTGCCAGTGAACCCAGCCATCAACACCGTATGACCGCCCGAAGAATCGCCCCACAGCGCAATACGATCCTTGTTGCAATGGAAGCGTTCGGCATTCTTGCGCATGAAACGCACCGCAGTCTTGCAATCCTGCATCTGCGCGGGGAACGGCGCAATATCGCTGTGACGATACTTCAGCGCAGCCACCACATACCCCTGCTCGGCAATACGCACGAAATAATTCGAGTAATCGGTCACATTCTGCTCGTGGGATGCCGAACCGCGCACAAACACAATCACCGGCCAACCACCTTCCGGCATTGCGCCTCGGGCATATTGTCAACGCCAGGCGTGAATACCCACATCGGCAAATCAACACTGCTGTCATCAGCCAGCTGACGGGTCACGTATGTAACCTGCTCGATATTCACGGGATATCCGAAATCATCCTGGTCCAAGTCGGAAATCACTTGGCAGCCTTCCGGAAACTCATCAGTGTGCGAGAAGAACTTAGTCTGCTCGCGGCGTCGGAATCGGGGCAAGCCGTGTCGGCGACGGCGGCGCCACCATCGATTCGATATCGATTGCCCCGATCGCCGTAACCGTCTCGGTCGTTTCGGCAGTCTCGGCCGCATCAGCGCCATCATCTGCAATGTTTTGTGCAATATCAGTAGTCATAATGCACCTCTCATTCCTTTCCATGCATGATTATTAAGATTGCTTTTCTCGAATTTGATTGCCCGATGTTCCCTGTTTCACGTGAAACATCAGAAGTTACGTCGTGCGGCTATACCTAAGATATGAGCAAAAAAGATCGCAGTATTGACGGGGGCGGGGATTTCCACGTCCGCAGGTATTCCCGACTTCCGTGGACCGGATGGCGTCTGGACTAAGCACCCTGAACAAACGAAAGTGTATGACATCGAAGCATTCCTTTGCCACGAGGAAGATCGCAAGTATTCCTGGCGTTGGCAGAAGGAATCACCCGTGTGGACCGCACAGCCGGGCACCGCACATAAAGCGCTCGTCAAACTGGAACAGGCTGGCATGCTGACGCTGCTCGCCACACAAAACTTCGACGCATTGCATGAAAAAGCCGGCAATAGCAGCGACGTCATCGTCAATCTGCATGGCACCATCGGTACCTCGCGCTGCATGAAGTGCCATGCAAAATATGACACCGCCGACATCATGGCGAATCTCGACAACGAACCCGATCCGCACTGCCATCGCAGACTGCCCTACAGCGGCAACATGCCATGCAACGGACTCATCAAAACCGACGTGGTCTACTTCGGCGAGGCGCTGCCGGACGGCGCGCTCGAAAAATCGTATCGACTCGCAACGCAGGCCGACGAACTGTGGGTCATCGGATCCACGCTGGAAGTCATGCCCGCGGCAAGCATCGTGCCCATAGCCGCAGAGGCGGGCGTGCCGATCACCATTATGAACATGGGACGCACGCAATACGATCGGTTGGCCGACCGGCTTATCCACGACGATATCGCCGTCGCCCTGCCGCAGCTCGTCGACGAAACCATCACCGCCGAGCAGTAAGCCGCACAGTAAATACGTTTTCTCGTACGTCTTGCAGTACCGGCACAAATCGTTGGAATTACACCGGTTTTGGTTGGTCGTTACCAAAATCCGAATTTTTCAACGACAAAAATCCGAATGACGTAACGGCTAGTCAAGCAATATAAACAACAAAAGGGTCTTGGATTGCTTTGCGACAATCAGAAATCCTCGCAAGGCTTTCCAAGACCCTTATTGGTTATCAAATACTGAAAAACGGTACTGAAATCAGTAAATGCGCTTCGGCTGGAAACCGGCTTCCCGCAATGCCTCGAGCACACGATCAATGTGGTCGGGACCATTCGTTTCAACCGTCACGCCCAAAGCCACGGCATTCGCGTAATGGCTGGACGCCTTGAACTGGTCGTGATCCAGCGCGATAACGTTCGCACGCTGCTCGGCCAGCAATGTGGCGACCTTCACCAGCTGTCCCGGGGTATCGGGCAGCTCGACCTCGAAATGCATGATGCGGCCACGCGTGATCATACCCTTCTGAATCACAGCGCCAATGGACACAGTGTCTTCATTACCGCCAGACATGATCGGCACCACCACATGCGGACCCTTCGCCTCGGCGAACTTGCGCGAGCGCAGGTTGAGGTGCTCGAGCGCAGCCAGAGACACAGCGCCGGCAGCCTCAACCACCAGCTTGTGCTTTTCGAGCATGAGCAGGATCATCTCGTTGATGTCACGCTCGGTCACGGTGACGATGTCGTCAAGGAATTCGTTGAGCAGCGCGAACGTGAGATCGCCCGGACGCTTCACGGCGACGCCCTCGGCGGACGTGCGCACCTGGTCGGCGGCAACCACATGACCTGCGGCCAGCGAATTCTTCCATGCTGGGCTACCCTCCGGAATCGCGCCGATCACGCGCACTTCCGGCTTGAACGTCTTGATGGCGAGCGCCACACCGGCACCAAGACCGCCACCGCCCAGCGGCACGACCACGTCGGTGACGTTCGGCACGTCTTCGAGGATTTCAAGGCCGATGGTGCCCTGACCGCACAGCACCTCGTAATCGTCGAATGGCGGCACGTAGATCATGCCTTCGGTGTCGCTCAATTCCTGGGCGCGGGCTGCGGATTCGTCGAACACCTCGCCGTACAGCACCACGTCTGCACCGTACGCCTTGGTGGCGTCAACCTTCAGCGGCGGAGTGATCTGCGGCATGCAGATCGTTGCCTTCGCACCACGTTCGCGAGCCGCATAGGCCACGCCCTGCGCATGGTTGCCCGCGGAAGCGGTGACAATGCCGCGAGCCAGCTGCTCATCACTCAGGGATGCGATCTTGTTGTAGGCGCCGCGAATCTTGAACGATCCGGTGACTTGGAGATTCTCAGGCTTGAGCAGAATCTCATGTCCGGTCATGTCGGACAGCACCTTGGACGGAATGATTGCCGTGTGGCGCGCAGTGCCCTTGAGTCGTTCGGCGGCTAGTTTCAGTTCAGCTGCGTGATCGCGCTGCAATGCTTTGAGAACCTCGTTTTGTTCCATGAGCGTTATTGTAAGCGTACGTCTGCCGAAACTGCCTTATCATGCGGCTTTCGCGATGAAAAGTGAGATTGCTTGCGAAAAGTAATCACAAGCAATCAGGAATAATCGCAATACATAATCTGATAAATCACAATACAAATAAAGAAAAAGCGTTCGTACGATCCCGTGATGAATCGCACGAACGCTTTTTGCAGAGAGTTTATAGGAAAGATCGATCAGAGCTGGATCACGACCCCCTCCCAGCGAGCAAGCTCGCCGCGAGCGACCGACTTTACGCTATGCACGGCATCATAGGTGCTGAGCAGTACCTGCGACTCGCCCACGCCATCCTCAAGCAGTTGCACGACCTCAGCAGGCACCTGCGCCGTCCTATCAGTGAGATTGACGATGACGAGAATCGTGTCGTCGCCGCTGGTACGGGTGAAGGAATACACCTGCTCGCTGTCTGCCGCGACCAGATTCCATTCGCCCGTCGCGATGGTCGCGTTGTTGTGACGCATGGCGATGAGCTTCTTGTAGAACGTGTACACGGATCCGGGATCGTCGAATTCCTCGGCTGCGTTGATCTCGACATGATTCGGATTGACGCCGATCCACGGTTCCGTCGCCGCGTCCGGCGCGGTGAAACCTGCATACCTGGAAGCATCCCACTGCATCGGCGTGCGTGCGTTGTCGCGGCCGATGAGCGCGAGCGCCGCCATCATCGATTCCGGCGACTGGCATTTTGCTTCTTCCACACGCTGGCGGTAGGCGTTGATGGATTCCAGATCGCGATACTGCTCGAGCGTGGTGAAGTGTGCGTTGGTCATGCCCAGCTCTTCGCCCTCGTAAATGTAAGGGGTGCCGCGGTGCATGTGCAGCAGCATGCCGAACGCCTTGGCGCTCAGCTCGCGCGACTCACGGTCCGTGTCATTGCCCCAACGGGAGACGACGCGCGGCTGATCATGGTTGCAGAAGAACAGGCTGGCCCAGCCGGCGTTCTTCACAGCCTCCTGCTGGTCGGCGAGGCGGGCGCGCAGATTCTTGACTTCGAACGGCACGGTGTTCCACTTGGAACCTTCCTGGTCGATGCCCACGTGGTCGAAGAGGAACAGCATGTCAAGTTCGCCGTTCTTCGGATCGGTGACATGCTCGTTGCGTGCCGGAGTGATGCCCGGCGCTTCGCCGACGTTCATGTAGCCTTCGCGGCCTTCGAACACTTCGCGGCGCATTTCGGCAAGGAACTCGTCGATGCGCGGACCGTCGGAGCACCATGGGAACGGGCTGGAATAGCCTTCCTCACCAACCGGATAATCCTCAATCTCGCAGCCGTCTTCTCCCGGCAGCTTGCCGTTCTTATCAACAGTCTTCGAAACCTGCGTGATCACATCCATACGGAAGCCGTCAATGCCGCGATCCATCCACCAATTCATCATCTTGTAGACGGCCTTGCGCACTTCCGGATTCTCCCAATTCAAATCCGGCTGCTTCTTGGAATACTGGTGGAAGAAATACTCGCCGCGCTTCGGATCGTACTCCCAAGCGGAACCGCCGAAATAGGAACCCCACTGGTTCGGCTCGGCACCCGGAGTGCCCGGCTCATGCCCCGGCCTGGCTGGACGCCACCAATACCAGTCGGCATGCGGATCGTCCTTGTCGCGGGAAGCCTGGAACCAAGCATGCTCGTCGGACGTGTGGTTGACCACCAAATCCATCACGATCTTCAGACCGCGCTTGTGCGCTTCGGCGAGCAGCTCGTCCATGTCCTCGAGCGTGCCGAACAGCGGATCGATGTCCTGATAGTCGGAAATGTCGTAACCGTTGTCGTCCTGGGGCGACTTGTAGACCGGGGAGAGCCACACCACGTCCACGCCGAGGTCGGCGAGGTAGTCGAGACGGCTGGTGATGCCCTTCAGGTCGCCGATGCCGTCGCCGTTGGAATCCTGGAAGGAACGCGGGTAGATCTGGTAGACCACCGCGTTGGCCCACCATGGGTTCGGGGTCGCGCCGTTGGAACGCACGGTGTCGGGAAGGGTGGAACGATTGAAATCAGTCATATTTTGTTTCCTTAGTAAATCAAGTTCTTCATCAAAGCGATGTTATAGATCCGCGTTGCTTATATATGGGATGAATTAGTGTGGCGTTTTCCTTTCGCTTTATGGTCCCGTCCATGAGATGAACCAGCATATTCATGCCTAGTTGGCACAATTCGGCTGGCATAAGTGGGAATTCATCTATTCGCAGACGTTTACCCATAGAATCCGTGTATGTTCCTGCTGAGACCAACGAAAGATCCTGAGGAATTCTTATTCCACGCTGTCTCGTTGCCGCAACAAGGTTATTCAAGAACAACGGCCCGCCTTGTGTTACGATCGCTGTATTTTTTTTATCTGAAATGAACCGTTCAAGTAGGTTCTCTGCAGCATCGAAATCATCATTGTCGGTAAATTCTTCATCTATATGGATTCCGTAACGCGCGGCTGCGGCATGCATTGATGTTCTCAGTCGAATAAGGTAATTCGCGCCTCCAGCGCGTTCATAATCAATCTTTTTCCCTCCTATAAACAGTATTCTGTCATGTCCATTGCGGTGAAGCGTCTGCATAATCATTTCGCCCATTTCGATGAAATCGGTATCAATGCAAGGTACGTTTATTTCATCCATGGGATGTCCGATGGAAATGAAAGGGATGGTCGAAAACTGAGCTAACTCTATCCGGGGATCATTCATGGTCACATCCATAAGTGCGACGCCATCTACCATTCCGGTGTCAATGATGGAACGCAGCTGCTCATCCCCTGTTTCTTCGGTTAGCAGCAATGTTTCATAGCCAAGTTGTCTCGCTGCTTTGAGGAAATTGAGAAAATATGCGCAATAATTGGTGTAGCTGGTGGAATCATGGACGGGCGAGCTCAACGCAACGAAATGAGTCTCTCCATTCAATGGAGCTGGACTGCCGTTTTTCGCTAGGTATCCAAGATCACGTGCGGCCTGTAATACCCGTTGACGAGTTTTTGCTCCTATTGGACGTTTTCCTGTCATCACATAGGAGACTGTGCTGATGGAAACTCCTGCGAGGGCTGCCACGTCCTTGATTCCAACCATTACCATCCTTTATTCGTTCACCGTGAAGCCTTGGCTCTTACCTTGCTCGACAAGCTTGTCCTGCCAAGCCTTCACGCCTTCCTTCATTGTTGTTTGCCCCATGTAAGCGGCTCCTACAGTATCGGTGAAAACGCTTCGTGCGTAAACGTCGTAGGGGAGGAACTCGAACTTGGAAGTGACATGCTTCGCCGCTTCGGCAAATTCAGCGTTGAATTTTTCTCCACCGAAGTAGTCCACTGTGTCTCCATCGGAATTCACCATAGTGGTCTGATTGAGGAATTCATCGTTAGACATGGTCTTTAAATCAGCAGGGAAACCACCCTGATTCACTCGGGACATGATGGCATCAGAATTAGTGCTGGCGAATTCCATGAACTTGTACGCGGCATCGGCGTTCTTCGAAGATGACATCAATGCGAGTGAGGAGCCGCCGTATTCGGAGCTAACGTTCTCCCCGGCATTCCATGTTGGCATTTGAGCGATTCTCCACTTTCCGGCGCCTTCCGGAGCATTGTTCAGGAACATTCCCGGAGCCCATGCTGCGGAAATCACGCTCGCGAATTCTCCAGAACCGATGGAGCGGTACCAGTCGTCGGAACTATCTTTAGTTTTCGTTTCGATGAGTCCTTCGTCAATCATCTTCTGCCAGAAATCGCAGAATTTCTGTACCCCTTTATCGGTAGTGAGCTTGATGGTGACTTTGGTACCATCCTTAGACGTGGAATATGGATGGCCGCCGGCCTGCCAAACCATCGCGTTGAAGAATCCGGCATTTCCTGGGTCGTTGGTGATATATGAGCCAGTTTGTTTGATCTTTTTTGCATCTTGGTAGAATTCGTCCCAAGTTTTTGGAGCTTCGGATATGCCGGCTTTGTCAAACACTTCCTTGTTATAATAAAAAGCCATTGGGCCTGAATCGACTGGCATGCCGTACATGCCGCCATTAAAGTTCACTGCGTTCCAAGTGCCAGGAGTGTAGAATCCTTATATTTGGCAGTCCCGTAATCATTCAGATTTTTGAGTGATCCCTTAATTGCGTATTCAGGAATTGCATAGTATTCAATCATAGCTATGTCCGGCACTCCACTGCCGGCTTCCAAAGCATTATTCAGCGCCTGATATTCATCTTTACCGCTGCCGGCGTTCGTGAATTTGATGACGATGTTAGGATTTTTCTTCATGAATACTTTGGCGTTGGCTTTGAGGTTGTTGTCCCAAGCCCAAACGTTGACAACTGTCTTACCCTGTTCATCGGTGGTCCCCGCCTGAGTCGTTCCGCATGCTGCCAATGGGAGAATCATCGCCGCTGCGCCACAAAGCGCAATCATTTTCTTCTTCATAAAAAACTTCATCGTTTTCCTTCTTTCTGTTAAGCGGCATCGACGCGGAGTGCAGGTCTGGGCGTCTTGGCCGGTAGTCGATATCCTAAGGCGGGCGAATTTTGGTCAACAAATAATTTCGATGATTTCGATAGTTTTTAGATTTTATCGAAATGCTTGTTCGAGCGGGACTGTACGGTTACGTCATGGGGGGGGGCAAAAGCTTATTGGCAAATGGTCTTTGGTGCGCGATACATGGAAGGCCGGGTAAACCCAGTCCTCAGGAACTCTGCGTTTTTTAATCACAGGAAGGCTCTGTTTTGCGGTGTTTTTTCGATGGGGAAAGGAAAAATCGGTGGCTTCCCGCAACAAGCTGGAAGCCACCGATTGGATGATGGCGTTTAGTTCTTGATGATCAGCACGCCATTGAGGTTGATGGTAGCAATCGTTCCATCGCGCTCGACCGACGACATGACGATCGGCTCCCCGTCGGCCGGCAGGCTCTTGGTGATGCCATTGTGGCCCAGACGTGCTCCGCCGTACACGTTGCGCTCATCGCCGTACGCGTTGGACACGATCGCGGGACGTCCGTCCATGCCGGTCCACGGATCATCCTTGAACGATGCGAGCGCCTTCGCATCGTTCCCGATTGGACTAACCGGAACGACATCGGCGGGGGTAAGCGGATGATAGACGGTCTCCTCCGGAAGTGATCTCACGAATGCGATGTTGCTTCCGGAGGATGGCAACAGTGCCGTTGCATGTTACGGCAGTGCTGGCGATGTGCAGCTTTCGCGTTCGACGAGTTGCGTGGGAAGAATGAAGTAATTCTGTTCCACCTTCCTTCCCGCGCTTCGAGAATCAGGTCGATGCATTGCCTGGCGATGAGGTTGAATGGTTGCCTGATGGTCGTCAGGGACGGACACATGCTTGCCGCAGGATAGACATCATCGAAACCGATGATCGATAACTGTTCGGGCAGACTGATGCCGTGCTGTCGGGCGGCGCGATAGACATTGATTGCGCCGAGATCGTTGAACGCGAAGATGGCGGTTGGTCGGTCCTGTTCCCTCATTTCCAGGAGATCGCATGCCGCTTTGTATGCCTTATCGGATACGTAGTCGCCAACCTTGATGAGATGCGGATCCGCGCTGATGCCGTTTTTCTGCAGCGCCGCCATGTATCCGCTCAGTCGCGCTTGCGAGGATTGTGAATTGGTGGGGCCAGTGATGACGGCGATCCGTCGGTGACCCAATGATATGAGATATTGCGTGGCGAGCATTCCTCCGGTCCAGTTATCAATGCCCACCCCCAATGCGTCAGCGGAGACCTGCCCGACCGGATCGACAATTACATATGGGATGTTCCTCGTCTGCAGTAGCGATTCCTCGGCCGATGAAATATTTGATAAGAGAAGTATGACGCCCAGTGGGTTGCGTTCGATGGCGCTGCGGAGGCAGCTGCTGGCCTCGTTTCTTGTCGCGTGTTCTTCGGAATCCGGTCCGGCGCAGCTTACAGTGATGCCGATGCCAAAATCTCTGGCGTATGAAGTTGCCTCCTTGACCATCTCCACGGAGCCGTTGTTGGTCATTTCGTTGACGACCAGTTCGATTGACCGCATGGTTTTGGTTGTGGGAAGTTTTTTGCGGAATCCGGCTTCTTCGAGGAGCAGTTCCACCCGATCGCGTGTCTCGTCGGAGACTCCATTGCGGCCATTGATGACCTTGGATACGGTGGCGGGGGATACTCCCGCCGCTTGGGCGATATCGGAGACCTTCGGTCTGCTTGTTGTTTTGATTGTGGTCATGACTCTTCTCTTTTCGTATGCACGCTGTAAAAAAGCGTTACCTACAGGATAGCGAAATTTTCGTTACCTTGAAATAGATATTTTATCGGCGTGTTGCTGTCTATATAGCGGAAATGTGTGCCGTGGACGTTGATCTTCTGCTGCTTGCCTGATGGATGTAATATGCATATATCGTTGCAATAAAGCCTTTCCAAGGCCAAAAAATAAGATAAAGAAAATTTCGCCACGCATAACGAAGTTTTATTTGCTCTTTTTTGCAGAACCTTGTATATTGAACGTACCGATGGATGAAACGGCAATGGCAACGATGTTGTTGGCAGGCTCATTCAGACGGGTTAAGAAGAAAGAGAAAAACTATGACAAATGCAACGGCGAAACCGGATACTTCCGGGATGCGCAAGCCGAAGCGCGAGTACATAGGCATATTGTATTGTCTTCCATACGTGGTGGTCTTCCTGTTCGGCATGATCATCCCGATGTTCTACGCGCTTTATCTCAGCTTCTTCAAGCAGTCCCTTCTCGGTGGCACCACCTTCGCGGGCTTCGACAATTTCATCCGAGCGTTCAAGGATGAGGCTTTGTGGGGCGGCTTTAAGAATGTGCTGATTTACGCGGCGATTCAGATTCCGATGAATCTGATTCTGTCCCTCGTAGCGGCGCTTATCTTGGACTCCCAGAGAATCCGCCATATCGCAGTGCCGCGAATTCTGCTGTTCCTGCCTTATGCCGTCCCAGGCGTCATTGCAGCGCTGATGTGGGGATACATTTACGGCGATAAGTATGGTCTTTTTGGACAAATCGCCGGCATGCTTGACGTAACGGCTCCTAATATGCTGTCGAAGCAGCTCATGCTATTCGCCATCGCAAACATCTGCACTTGGTGCTTCCTTGGCTATAACATGCTGATTTATTATTCTGCACTGATCGGCATTCCGAACGACCTGTACGAATCTGCCCGTATTGACGGCGCTTCGGAGCTGCGCATCGCTTGGTCCGTGAAGATTCCTCAGATTAAGAGCACCATCGTGATGACAGTCCTCTTCTCTGTAATCGGCACGCTCCAGCTGTTCAACGAACCGAACATCTTGCGTACTTCTGCCCCGGACGTGATCAACAGCAGCTATACGCCGAACATCTACACCTACAACCTCGCATTCAATGGTCAGAACGTCAACTATGCTGCTGCCGTCTCTCTGGTCGTCGGCATCATCCTCATGGCCTTGGTCGCCGTCGTTAAGATTATCGGCAACAAGTGGGAGAACAAGTGATGAGTGAAGCAATCGCAAAACCACGTTCCAAGTCGCTGCAGCGCAGAGACGCCAAACTGGCGCTTAAGGCAAGCAAGCGTTACAAGCGCATGCAGCAACGTGAGCCGGCTCCGAAGCTGACCGGCAAGCAGCGTGTGCTCAACTGGCTGCTGCACATCATTATGGTTTTGATGGTCATCTACTGCCTCGTGCCGCTACTGTGGGTCATCTTCTCCTCCACAAAGACCAGTGAGGGCATCTTCAGCTCTTTTGGTCTGTGGTTCGATGACAAGAATGTGTTCTGGCAGAACGTGCAAGACACATTCGCCTACCAGAATGGCGCCTATACCCGCTGGCTGTTTAATACGATCATGTACGCAGCGGTCGCAGGTGTTGGTGCAACCATCATTGCCACTTTCGCTGGGTATGCCATCGCCACCATGCGATTCCCCGGACGTAACGCCCTGCTGGCCGTCACTTTGGCATTCATGTCAATTCCTTCTACGGTAATCACCGTGCCGCTGTTCCTCATGTACTCGAGATCGGTCTGGTCGGCACTCCATGGGCCGTGATTATTCCGCAGCTGGCTACGCCGTTCGGCTTGTATTTGATGATCATCTATGCGCAGACCTCGATTCCGGTCTCGCTGATTGAAGCCGCGAAACTGGACGGTGCAAGCACTTGGACCATCTTCTGGAAGGTCGGTTTCCCGCTGCTGTCTCCAGGTTTCGTCACTGTACTGCTGTTCACGCTGGTTGGCGTCTGGAACAATTACTTCCTGCCGCTGATCATGCTCTCGGACACCAACGACTACCCGTTGACAGTCGGTCTGAACATGTGGCTGAAGATGGGTGCCCAGGGAACTGCCAACGGTCAGGTTCCGAACAACCTCATCATCACGGGCTCGCTTATCGCAGTTGTTCCGTTGATCATCGCATTCATGTTCCTGCAGAAGTACTGGCAGTCTGGCCTCGCGGCCGGTTCTGTCAAGCAGTGAACCCTCGGCCGCACGGTCCCTACGATCACCCATTCGTTGCCTTGGTGACCGTGCGGCATCCGTCCTTTTGAAAAAACAACAAAATAGTAATTCATGACACACAAAGGAGTAATCATGAAGAAGAAGAGTGTCAGGCTTGTGGCCGCTATCGCGGCGCTGGCAATGACGGCCGGGATCTCGGCATGTGGTTCCGACACTAACGGAAGCCAGGCTAAGAGCGAAGTGACCGCGAAGGAAGTGGAAAGCGCTCTGACCGATACGTCGAAGAACGTCGAACTGACCGTTTGGGCCTATTCCGCCAAGCAGATGGAGCCTACCGTCAAGGCATTCGAGGAGAAGTATCCGCATATCAAGATTAAATTTGTCAACACCGGTGCCGCTGCCGACCATTTCACCAAGTTCCAGAATGTCGTTCAGGCCAATAAAGACATCCCCGACGTTGTACAGATGAGCGCTAATAAATTCCAGCAGTTTGCGGTTTCGGGCGCATTGCTGAATTTTGCCAACGACAGCATCGACAAGGCATGGAGCAAGTTGTACACCAAGACTGCATGGGCTCAGGTGCATTACGCCGGCGGCCTTTACGGTGTGCCACAGGATGCCACGCCATTGGCCAACTATGTGCGAAAGGATATCCTGGACGAACATAACCTGCAGGTGCCAGAAAGCTGGGAAGATATCTACAACGAGGGCGTGAAGCTCCACAAAGAAGATTCCAACAAGTATATGGGAATCCTGGGATCTGACATCTCCATCTTCACCAACCTCTACCGCTCCGTTGGAGCGCGTCTGTGGAAGGTTAATTCCGTGAACGACGTCGAACTGACTATGAACAGCGGAAAAGCAAAGGAATTCACGGAATTCTTGCAGAAGTGCCTGAAGGATGGCGTCCTTGAAGGCGGTACCGTCTACACCGACGAGTTCAACCGTTCGGTCAACGATGGCCGTTATGCCACCTTCATCAGCGAAAACTGGATGGGCAACATGTATAAGGACCAGAACCCGAGCCTCAAGGGAAAGATGGTGGTCACAACTCCGCCATCCTGGAACAACCAGCATTTCCAGTCCTCCTCCGTCGGCTCCATGATGAGCGTGGCTGCGGCATGCCCGAAGGAAAAGCAAGCAGCAGCCCTTGCCTTCATCAACTGGCTCGATTCCGCTCCGGACGCCATCCAGTCTTGGCAGGATACCAACAGCGGCAATTACTTCATGGCGGCTTCCGTCTATCAGGACGATAAGACGGTGCGCGAGAAGAAAGAAACCGATGGATACTTCGCGAATACGGACGTTAACTCGGTCTATTTCGATTCCATGGATAACGTCAATACCGATTGGGAGTATCTCCCGTTCATGTCTCAGGTGGAGGTCGTGTTCAACGACGTCATCGTGCCGGAGATGAATGAGAACGGCGATCTGGTAGGCGCCATGGCCAAGGCTCAGCAGAAGCTCAAGGCATACGCGGAAGACAACGGCTTTAAGGTCACCACTGACGCCGACTGACATCCGGTTGCCCGCCACCGCTAGGGAGGGCGGCCGAATGGCCGCCCTCCCTTTTTGAGATTAAACATTTTTCCAAAGAAGGAAGCGCATCGTGAGCGTTATTACCAAAGTCACCACCTATGATTTCCGATTCCCGACATCGGCCACCTTCTCCGGCTCCGACGCCATGAACCCCGATCCGGATTATTCCTCTGCCTATGTTGTCATCTCCACAGATGCCGGTGATTCCGGCAATGGATTCGTCTTCACCATCGGCCGCGGCAATGATGTCGTCGTCCGAGCCATCGACTCCATGTCCGAAACCCTCATCGGACGTAACGTCGAGGAACTGCTCGACAACATGCGTCTCGCATGGGATATGTTCGTGCGCGATTCGCAGCTGCGCTGGCTCGGCCCTGAGAAGGGCGTTGAACATATGGCAATCGGTGCCGTGCTTTCGGCTCTGTGGGACCTCAAAGCCAAGCGCGCCGGCAAGCCGCTCTGGCTGCTCCTTTCCGAGATGGAGCCCGAAGAGCTCGTTGCGACTCTCGACTTCCGCTACCTGACTGATGCCCTCACTCCGCAGGAAGCCCTCGAGATTCTGCGTGCCGCCCAGGAAGGCAAAGCGGAACGCATCGCCCACCTCAAGGAAGTCGGCTACCCGGGATATTCAACCGCCGCCGGATGGCTCGGCTATTCCGACGAGAAGATGGTCCGTTTGGCCAAGCAAGAGACCGAGGTCATGGGCTTTAAGCAGATCAAGCTTAAGGTCGGTCAAAACCTCGAAGACGACCTGCGCAGGCTCAAGCTTGCCCGTGAAGCGGTCGGTCCGGACATCGCCATCGCCGTAGACGCCAACCAGGTCTGGGATGTGCCGCAGGCCATTGAATGGATCGGCAAATTCAAGGACTACGATCTCGCGTGGGTTGAGGAACCGACCTGCCCGGATGATGTTCTTGGCCATGCCGCAATCCAGAAGGCCATCGATCCGATTCCGGTGGCCACCGGCGAACAGATGCAGAACCGAGTCATGTACAAGCAGTACCTGCAGGCTGGCAGCTTCAAGGTCATGCAGATTGACGCGACCCGAGTCGCCGGCCCCCAGGAAATCGTCCTCGAATACCTGCTCGCCAAGAAGTTCGGCGTCAAGGTCTGCCCTCACGCGGGTGGTGTCGGCCTGTGCGAAGCCATCAGCCAGCTTGCGATGTTCGATTACGTGTCCGTCTCTGGCGAGATGGAGGACCGCGTCGTCGAATACGTGGACAACCAGCATGAGTATTTCGTACATCCGACCGTCATCAAGAACGGACGATACGTCGCGCCGCTCGCTCCGGGCAACGGCACGGAGATGAAGCTCGACGAATGCATGAAGTACCTGCACAAGGACTAGTCGGAAGGACCTGAGATGGACCTGCATCTTAAGAACAAGGTGATTATTGTCACCGGAGGATTCAAAGGCATCGGCAAGGGCATAACGCTGCGACTGGCCGAAGAAGGTGCCATTCCGGTGGTGCTGAATCGTTCGGATGGTGCCGACGACGAATTCCGACAGGATATCGAACAGATCACCGATTCGTATGACACCTATCTTATTGACCTGAACAACACCGATGAGATCGCCCCCATTGTTGAATCGGTCATGAAGAAATACGGCCATATCGATGGTGTGGTCAACAATGCCGGCAGAAACGACAACCTCGCGCTCGAGACCACGTCATGGCGTCAGTTCGAGGAGTCTCTTCACGGCAATCTGACCCACTATTACGAGCTGGTTCATCAGTGCGTGCCAGCGCTCAAGGCCAGCAAGGGCTCGGTGGTCAATATCGGTTCCAAGACCGCATTGACCGGTCAAGGCAAGACTAGCGCCTACGCCGCAGCGAAAGGTGCGATTCTGGGCCTGACCCGCGAGTGGGCCGCCGCCCTCGCCCCGGCCGAGGTTCGGGTCAATGCCGTCGTCGTGGCCGAAGCATGGACGCCGCTGTACTCGCAATGGATCAAGACGTTCGGCGACGAGCAGGCGCAGTGTGAGCAGTTGGCGAAGATCACCGACAGGATTCCTCTCGGCCACCGCATGACCGAGACTTCGGAAATCGCGGACACCGTGGCTTTCCTTCTGTCCGACAGGTCTTCGCACACCACCGGACAATGGGTCTTCCCCGACGGCGGATACGTCCACCTCGATAGGGCACTCGACTAGGACGTGCGACATGCAGAGGATCATCGATTCGCATTTCCATATCTGGGATCCATCCGTCCAACCGCTTTCATGGCTCGACGGTACGGATGGGTCCATCACCCGCCGTTACGACATGGACTGCCTCAAACACGCCTATGCCTCATACAATGAGCACCACCCAGACGCTGCGGTCAATTTCATCGGCGGTGTGTATGTGGAAGTCGACACGGACGATACGTCATTGGAAGATCGGCTGCTGTCCGAAAACCATGATCCTCTGCTGTTGGCAACATCTATGCGGTCCACCGTCGGGCCGGCCATGCGCGTGCCGCTGTACGCGCATGGCGTTCGTGAGCCATTGCATACGCCGGCATCGCCGCGGGGACGGTGCCTGCAAGATGACTTCATCCGCGGTTTGCAGCTTATGGCCGATAAGAACATGCCATTCGACGCATGCGTAAGGGTGGATGAACTTGGCGATCTCGCTCAGGCTTGTGAGCAGGTGCCCGAAGCAATCGTCATCGTTGACCATATGGGCAACATATCCGATCTTCACAATCTCGAATCCTCATCCGATGCCTTGCATAGGCTCGGAGAGCTGCCAAACGTATACGTCAAGGTATCGGGGTATCCAACCGATGACCCACGATTCGTCTCAACCCTGCTCGATCTCGCACAAGCCGCGTTCTCTAACAAGCGGTTGCTGTATGCGTCGAATTGGCCTGTCGTCGGTCTATACGCCGATTTCGACAGTCATCTGTCAATCCTGCTTAACCGTTTCGCAGGGAATGACGACTTCTTCCTCAATAACGCGCGAAACGCCTACCATATCGTCGAAAGGAAAATATCATGACTTGCAACGCCCAGTTCGAAGGCGTGTTCTGCCCCTCCATCACCATCACGAACGCGGGTGGGACCATTGACTACGACAATTGGGGCAAGCACCTTGATCATCTCATCGACGCGGGCATCGACGGTGTGCTGCTGTTCGGTAGCATCGGAGAATTCTACGCCATCGACGTCAAGACGAAGGCAGAAGCAGTGCGCTTCGCAGTTTCGAAAGTCGCCGGACGCATGAAGGTGCTCGTCGGAGTGGGAGACACCAACCTAGACAATGTGAGAACATTGGCGGCGGAAAGCGAAGTAGCCGGAGCCGATGCATTGGTTGCAGTATCCCCGTACTATTTCGGACCATCCCCGGATTGCGCGAAGCGCTACTTCTCTGCGGTGGCCAAGGCAACGACGCTGCCGGTCATTCTGTACAACTTCCCAGCCAGGACGGGCAACGACCTCACACCTGAGTTGGTGGCGGATCTCGCAGCGGAGAACCAGAATATCATCGGCATCAAAGACACCGTCGACACCATCAGTCACACCAGGAAGGTCATCGCTGCCGTTCGTAAGGTGAATCCATCGTTCAGCGTGCTGTCCGGATTCGACGAGTACTACACCGTCAACCGAATCAGCGGCGGCAATGGCGTGCTGTGCGGATTGACCAATGTAGAGCCGGAGACTTTCGTCAGCCTGCATCATGCATGGCAGTCCGGTGATTACGCCACGGCCATTAATTCGGCTGAACGCATTTCCTATCTGATGAGCCTGTACGACACTGCCGACCTGTTCATCAGCGCCATCAAGGGCGCGGTCAAGGCGAAGGGACTGCCAATCGACACGTCCATCCATGAACCCGCCGTGCAGCTGACCGACGAACAGTACCGCAATATCCAGAGCATTCTCAAATAAGCAAATCTGCCAAGGAGACTTTACGCATGAAACTTACATTCGATGGAATCTCTTCGTGCTGGGAAGAAGGCATTCCTCTCGGCAATGGACGCATGGGAGCGGTCCTGTGCTCCGAACCGGAAACCGACGTGCTGTATCTCAACGACGACACCCTTTGGTCAGGATATCCACACGCGGAAACCTCGCCGGTGACGCCGGAGATTGTGGCCAAGGCGCGCCAGGCGTCGTTGCATGACGATTACGCCACCGCCACGCGAATCATCAAGGAAGCCACACTGCAGGAAAAAGACGAGCAGATTTACGAGCCATTCGGAACGGTCCGTATTCAGTACTCGACCTCTGCAGACGGCCGTGAGAGCATGAAACGCCAGCTGGATCTTGCAAGGGCGCTCGCCGGTGAAACGTTCCAGATGGGTGATGCCAACGTTCATGTCGACGCATGGTGCAGCGAGCCTGATGACCTGTTGGTCTACAGGATGTCATCGGATGCGCCGATTGATGTGAATATCAGTGTCTCCGGCACTTTCCTCAAGCAATCACGCGCTTCGTTGGAAACGGTATCCGACGGCCATCGGGCTACCCTCATCGTCATGGGTCGGATGCCTGGACTCAACATCGGACTTCTGCCTCACCCTTCCGAAAATCCTTGGGAAGATGAGCAGGACGGAACCGGAATGGCGTACGCCGGTGCGTTCTCCCTTACCGTAACAGGTGGCGACATCAACGTGGGCGACAACAGTCTGCAATGTTCGAACATCACCGGGTTATCGCTCCGCTTCCGCAGTATGAGCGGATTCAAGGGAAGCGACCAGCAGCCGGAACGAAGCATGACGGTTATCGCCGACCATCTGGAGAAAACCATTGACGAGTGGTCGACTGACCTGCAGACCATGCTCGACCGCCACATCGCGGACTACCGCAGATATTTCGACAGGGTGGCCATCCATCTCGGTTCAGCCCATGCTGATGATGCGGAACTACTGTTCTCGGCGATCCTTCGCTCGGATGAGAACAAAGAATCGCATCGTCTGGAGATGCTGGCGGAGGCAATGTTCGATTTCGGCCGGTATCTGCTTATCTCCTCATCCAGGCCACACACCCAGCCGGCGAATCTGCAGGGGATTTGGAACCATAAGGATTTCCCGAACTGGTACAGCGCCTACACGACGAACATCAACGTCGAGATGAACTATTGGATGACAGGCCCATGCGCCCTCCAAGAACTCATTGAGCCGCTCGTCTCCATGAATGAGGAGCTGCTAGCGCCGGGGCGCGACGCCGCTGACAGGATTCTTGGCTGCCGAGGATCGGCGGTCTTCCATAATGTCGATCTCTGGCGCAGGGCCCTTCCTGCGAACGGCGACCCGATGTGGTCGTTCTGGCCGTTCGGTCAGGCATGGATGTGCCGGAACCTGTTCGATGAATATCTGTTCAACCAGGATGCATCGTACCTGGCCCGCATCTGGCCGATCATGCGGGACAACGCGCGATTCTGCATGGATTTCCTATCGGAGACAGAGCATGGACTGGCCCCGTCCCCTGCAACATCACCGGAGAACTGTTTCTTGGTGAACGGAGAACCGGTATCCGTTGCACAAAGCAGTGAGAATGCCACGGCCATCGTGCGTAATCTGCTTGATGATTTAATTCAGGCTTCTCACGATTTGGAAAACCTTGACGAAGAGGACAGAGATCTGGTCCGTGAAGCGGAATACGTCCGTTCCCAACTGGCTGAAACGCGATTGGGAGCTGATGGAAGAATCCTCGAATGGAACGACGAATTCATCGAATCCGATCCACAGCACCGTCATCTGTCCCACCTTTACGAACTGCATCCTGGTGCAGGCATCACGTCTAAGACTCCGCACCTGGAGGAAGCCGCTAGGAAATCCCTCGAAGTGCGTGGCGATGATGGTTCCGGCTGGAGCATCGTATGGCGCATGATCATGTGGGCACGCCTGCGTGATGCGGAGCATGCCAAACGAATCATAGGCATGTTCCTGCGGCCGGTGGATGCGAACGCTGAAACCAATCTGTTGGGCGGAGGCGTGTACGACAGCGGATTATGCGCTCACCCGCCGTTCCAGATCGACGGGAACCTTGGATTCCCAGCGGCCTTGTCGGAGATGCTTATCCAAAGCCACGATGGCTGGATTCGCATTCTTCCGGCCCTGCCGGAGGATTGGCATGAGGGAACCTTCCATGCGCTCCGCGCAAGAGGCGGAATCCAAGTGGATGCGACATGGACGGATCAGACAGTGGAATATACGTTGCGCTGTTCGAAGCCCACGGAGATTACGCTGAACGTTCTGGGGACTGATATGGGACGTGTCGCGCTATCTCCGGATAAGCCATTCAAGGGATCCATCCGGCGTTAACGTATTGCGTTATATCCGTTACGAAATGTTGCGGACCGTCTTTCCTAATAGGGGAGGACGGTCCGCAATCTTTTTTGACGGAAAAAGAGATTCCCGCCATTTTCCAGTGAATCTCTAAAGCGAAACATGATAAACTTGTTACTAAATTTGTTTAGCTTTCGTCTACCAAGAGGAGGTAGATTGTCATGGCTACAATCAGGGAGATTGCAGAAAGGGCTGGATTCTCCCCTGCAACCGTATCGAGGATACTCAATGACGATTCCTCGCTGTCGGTCAAAGAGGCCACCCGTCAAAAAGTTCTGAACGCCAGCCTTGAATTGGGATATGAGAATGTGCCGCGATACCAGCGTGTCACCATTCCTCAGGACATCGCCTTGTTGGACAATGCCGTTCCGGACAAAGGTTTGCAAGACATGTATTCCAACGAGCTCAAGGCGTTCCTCTACCAGCATGCGGAAGATGAGCGCATGCATATAACTGAGTATCGTAATGTGAACGATCTCATCAAGAATAAGGGCAAGCATGCTGGTTTTATTTCGATCGGTCCGGCACCGTTTGAGAAGGATGTGCTCCTACGATTGCATAATGCTTTTCAGCATGGAGTATTCATCGATATTAATCCGGCACCAGACTTGTTTGATTCGGTGCAACCAGATTTGGAACAAACCGTTTTGGACGCGTTGGATACGCTGACCGCCTCCGGGAGCCGACGCATAGCTTTCGTCGGCGGAGTCGGAAACATTATGGGCGATCATGAGTATCCGGAAGATTCCCGTGCGTTCGCGTTCCGGAATTGGTCAGTACGTCTCGGACTTGACATCAACGGTCTCGTCTTGGAAGAAGGACCGTTCACCATAGAGAACGGACGCGCTCTCGGTGAAAAACTCATACAAATGCACAGTAACGACCTTCCGGATGCCGTCATCATTGCTGCCGATCCGATTGCAGTCGGCGTACTTCAAGCATTTGCGTCCGTTGGAATCCTAGTGCCGAGAGATATACGCATGGTCAGCATCAACAACCAAGAGATAGCGGAGTATACCTCGCCCGCGTTGTCATCGTACGACATCAACAAAGACGAATTAGCTAAGGCCGCGGTGTTTATGCTGTCGGAAGCGCTGTCCACCAGACGATCCGTAAACCAGCACGTGAGGATTTCCGCAAAATTGGTGGTCAGGGACAGTTTCGTGCCATCTTTATGAAAACCATACGAAAGAGGCCTGATGTGAGCAGAAGACGCGGCATATGGAAAACATGAATCTATGCCGCATCTTCTGCGTTATGAAGCATCGTCACCTGTTACACCAAGGTGAAGGAACCTTGCAAGACGATGTCGTCCCTCCTCCACAGGAAGGCGCAGAGGAGGGACACGCTATCCGATCGTCAGATCAGTTCGAGATTGACATCGAGGCTGATCGGCTGATCGGCGGGGATGTGATACTGGGAGTGGACCGGAGACATCCAGGAATCGTCGCCTCCGACACCCATCTGCGCGGCGAGCACACGGAGGAACATGTGCTTCGGAGCCGGCAACTCGTCCTGGTGCTGAGCTTCTTCGATCATGAAGCTGGAATATGGCTGCAGGCTCACAGCGAACGGTGCGGCACCGTTCGCGCGGCTGACTCGCAGGCCGTGTCCATTTTCATCGGTGATCTCCGCCCAACGGACTTCCTCGTGGTTGCCCGTCTCCTGCGGCATGAGATACGGAGCATGATCCTTGAACGCATCGGTGCTCCACACGCCCAGCTTGGCGTGCTTGCGATCCTGGTACGTTTCCTCGGGACCAGCGCCGAAGAACCTCAGATTCGAATACTGGACCGGCAGAGTCCATTCGATGCCAAACGCAGGAATGGTGGGCAGATCGCCGGATTCGCCCGGATATTCCACATGCAGGTTCAGACGGCCAGTGGTATCGGCGGTGTATTCGACGGTGACCTTGGTGCGTTGCGGCGTGGCCAGCTCATACGTGTATACGGCCTTGAGCGTGTCTTCATCGACCTGTTCGATGACATTGTCCACGCAACGGGCATAACGGCCGGCCGCCATCCACTGGGCTCGCTCGAATCCATGGCCGGCGCCACGGTCGTTGTCCGTCAGCGCGCGGAATGTGGTGATCGCCGGGCGACGCAGCACGAATTCGTGACCGTCGAACGTGTAGGAGACCAAGCCGCCCTGGGTGCGAGAAAGAAGAATCTCTCGTCCGGAACCCTGAACACCCGCATTCCAACGGCCAACAGTGACGATGCCGTCCGCAGGCAGGGCCGCGTCTTCGGCTGCCTTCGTTCCGGCCACAACAGTCTGGCCGAAGGCGAGTTCGTACCCGGCAGGAGCCCAATCGGTCGCCTCGGCGAGGCGCTGGGACACTTCAAGCACCAGCTCATTGGCATTGGCGCGATAGAGATCCACCGGCCATTCGACATCGAACGTGCATGCCGAATCAGCGGGCACGTCGAAGCGACGCTCGGACTGCCATACCGGCTCCCCGTCAGCGAGGATGCGCAGCACGAACTGGTATCCGCCGGTCGAGATGAACAGATTGTCGTTCTTGATGGACACCGAACGATCGGTCACGTCGATATGGACGTTGGAGTACAGCTGCTTGACCTCCTGGGCCTTCGGCGCGGGAGTACGGTCAGCGAAGACCAGTCCGTTGCCGGAGAACTCGTAATCACTCGGGCGATCGCCGAAGTCTCCGCCATAGCACAGACGGGTGGAGCCGTCCGGCTGGCTGGCATAAATCGCCTGATCGATGAAGTCCCAGATGAAGCCGCCCTGATAGTGCGGGTAGCGTTCCAGTGCCGTGTATTCGTCCAGATTGCCGACCGAATTGCCCATTGCGTGCATGTACTCGCAGGAGATGTACGGTTTCTGCGGATCGTTCTTGAGGTATTCCTCAACCACATCGGCATGCTCGTACATGCGGGTTTCGATATCGGTCACGTCGTCATAGTCGCGGTTCTTTGTCACACCCTCGTAGTGCACGGGGCGGTTCGGATCGATGTCGTGCACGTGCTTGTACATGGCACGGAACACATCGCCGGTGTAGGATTCGTTGCCAAGGGACCAAATGACCACGCTCGGGTGGTTGTAGTCGCGGCGCATCATGCTGTTGACGCGGTCGACGCAGGCGCCTTCCCAACGCGCCTTGCTTCCTGGAACCGCGGTCTCGGCGGTGACTACGTCGCCGGGCAGGCACCAGCTGCCATGGGTTTCGAGATTGGTCTCATCGATCAGGTAGATGCCGTACTCATCGCACAGATCGTACCAACGCTCCTGGTTCGGATAGTGCGAGGTGCGGATGGCGTTGATGTTGTGGCGCTTGCAGAAAATCACATCATCGATCATGTCCTGCTCAGTGATGGAACGGCCGCGCTTGGCGTCGAACTCGTGACGGTCCGCGCCCTTGAACACGACGCGCTTGCCGTTAAGGGTCATGATGCCGTTTTCGATGTGGAAGCGACGGAAGCCGACCTTCTGAACGACGGCTTCGACAATGTCGCCGGCCTGATCGATGACATTGACTTCAAGTTCGTACAGAGATGGGCTCTCGGCGCTCCACGGCTCGAGGCCCTGCAAGGAACCGCTCGCGAACGTGGTGTTGGCGTCGGCGTTGGTCGAGGTCTCCCATACCACGTTGCCTTCGGAATCCTTCAACGTGGCTGAGATGGTGGCGGCATCGGAGGCGTTGCGCACGGACAATGCGGCGTCAAGAGAGGCGGTGCCGGACTCGGCGTCCCAATCGGCTTCGAGCTGCATGTTCTCGACATGGACGTGGGGCTGTGCCGTCAGTTCGACGGAGCGGAACAGCCCGTGCAGACGCCAGAAGTCCTGGTCTTCAAGCCAGGATGCGCTGGAATACTCGTAGCAAGCGACCGCCACAACGTTCTCTCCGTCATGCAGCAGATCGGTGATGTCAAACTCGTTGGGAGTGAATCCGTCCTCGCCGTAACCTGCGAACAGGCCGTTGACCCACACGTAGATTGCGGTTGCCATTCCATGGAAGACGATGGAGACGCTTCCTCTGGACTCCTTGGTGTCCGCAAGACGCTTGGACACGACGAACTTCTTGCGGTAGAGCGCCACGTGATTGTTTTCCGGAACATTCGGCTCCAGCGGATTCTCGTGGCCATCCCACGGATACTGGATATTCACGTACTTGTTCTTCAGCAGGCCTGCCATCTGCAGATGGCCCGGAACCTGGGTGCGGTAGAAAGCGGAATCATCGAAGTTTTCGGCAACGAATGGCTCTTCGTTGAAATCGATGTCAGAAGCCTGTACGATCTCGACGCGCCATTCTCCGTCAAGGCTTTGCGTGAGATCGGAGTACTCACCGCTCTGCGGATCATGCGTGAAACACTTGTGGTTGGAATGGGCCGGCGTGCGGTTGACCTCGAACACAGTCGCGTCGGTCAGCCATGTCTCGGATGCGTGCTCAACACGATTGCTGTTTGTCATGTTTTCTGCTTTCTTTCATTACTTCGTTGTGAATGATGAGGAAGCTAAACTTCCTTTACCAGTAATGATAAATGTTTTTTACCGAAAAGCAAATCGTATTTACCGCCACAGTTCCCTCTGTTTTTCAAGTACTCCCATTAAACATGTTTAAGTCGGTGACGGATAGGCTTTGCATCATGGGAATTGTTGCAACACGTCGGCAAAAGCTTTGATTACTAATGTTTTTTACTTCTGTTTATAAAACGGCGTATTGCAATACAAGATCAATGGGTGATTTCGGCTCCAACTCTCTTAGAGGAGAAGAAAAAATGAGCAACGCAACAGCCGCGGACGGTGGAGTCCGCCTGATGTTCGCCTTCAAGGTGAAGATCAACGAGAAGATACACGCCGAAATCGTCGAGCAGCTCGAAGCCAAGCTCGCGGCCGGTGAGATCCCCGACGAGGAAGTCAAGACGGTCGAGACGGTTGAAGCGTCAACGAGAAGGCCAAGATTCTGACCGAATAAATAACCAATACTTGCCACTCCTTCCTTTCTCTCTGATGGAGGCCCCAATTTCGATTGGGGCCTCCATTGGTATATGCACTGTTTTATAGCCGTTCAAAGTTTGTCAAATGAACAAAACGACCGATGTCCCGGAGCATAATGCAACCAATGTTGTTTCGTTTTTTCGCTCAAGGCATATCTTGCCATGTTCCGAGGTGAACCATGTATTTTGGCGAATGACCAATCGAAGAATCGAATTAGATTTCATTGTTTCGGATGAGAAGGTCCCAGCTTCACAGGGGGTATTAATGACATTCATCTCACGGGCGGCGCGCTATGTGCTCAGAAAGCGAGTGCGCACCGCAGTGCTGTTCATTGTGCTGACCATCATAACGGCGAGTATGCTGTCCGCAACCGCAGTTTCTCGGGCAGCGCAACATGAGGCCGGACAGATTGAGAAACAGGCGGTCGGCGGATTCGTGCTGGCCAGTAACCTGCAAGGCAGCATGCTGACACCTCGCGGAGGCGGAATGGTTCGTCCCGCTGATGTGCAACGAATCTCGAAGCTGTCCGGTGTTGACTCGTACATGGTCAGGCAGAACGCCACCGCCGATCTCGTGGGAGCCAGCGTGGTGAAGGTCCCCGGCGGCGATGATTACGATGCGGAGAAAGAACAGCAGTTCGGCAATACGGCCAACGTCATAGGCACAAACGATTCGTCAAAACTCAATGTGTTCACGTCGCACACGCTCAGCATGGTCGACGGACGTCATCTCAAGGCATCCGATAAGCATATGTCGATGGTCCATGAGGATCTCGCCAAAACCAATGGACTTAAAGTCGGCGATACCCTCACGCTCAAGGCCAATCCATATGATGCCGACAATGAGTCGCATTCGACGGCAACCGTCAAAACCACCATCGTTGGAATATTCAAAGGAGACAGCGACAGAAAGGTATCCAGCCGCGCGGAACTCACCTCCAACACTGTGTACACCGATTTGGACACTACAAGTACTCTGTACCAGTACAAGGCCGGCAAGGAAATATATCAGGATGCCACTTTCGTTCTGGACAAGGGTGTCGACGTGGAGAAAACCATGGAAGCGGCGAAGAAGCTTCCAGTGGATTGGAACAACTACCAGATCACACGCAATGACCAAATATACGTCGAGCATGCTGAATGCCGCCCGAGGTGTGCGTTCCATGATGCTCGGCGCTTTGATCGGCGTGACCATTTCGGCCGTGATAGTTCTCAGTCTCATGCTCTTACTGTGGATGAATGACCGACGTCAGGAGATGGGCGTACTGGTGTCCCTTGGCATCGGCAAGCCATCCCTGATCGCCCAATATCTAACCGAGATGATTCTGATCGGTCTGCCGTCCCTGGCCCTCGGATGGTTGTGCGCACGAGGAGTGGCCCAATGGCTTGGCACTTCGGCCCTCCGTTCCGTGAACGCCTCCGCGGCGAAGGAGCTGAGCAGCATGGGGCAGGTTGGCGGCGATCTCGAATCCAATATGTCGGTTCGTACCTTGGATTCGCTCACGGTATCGATCGACACGACTGCCGTACTGTATGTGTCGCTCGGCCTGCTGGCGGTGATGCTGGTATGCGTCGCCATATCGTGCATACCGATGCTGCGCAAGTCGCCGCGAAGCCTGTCGGAGCTCCGATGACGGGCATGAACGTGTGGAATCGTGCCACGCTGGCAATCGTGCGTAAACCGGTACGCAGCGGAATCATCGGACTGCTGATGCTGATGGTTTTCACCAGTCTTGTGGCTCAGGTTGGAGTGTCAACGGCACTTCAGAAAATGTCCGACGATATCGGCAGAAGCATGGGAATAGGCTTTACTGTCGACACAGGCGAGAATCCTGCAAGTCTAAAGGAAGCGAGCCGGTTCTCGCGCATCCCCGGCGTAGGAAAAACCGTTTACGAGCGTAAGACCTTGGCAGGGGTGGATGGAGCGCATCCGGTTGTCCCCGAACATGGTCCTCGGCTGGATTCCGGTCTATCCACGCAGGTCAGCGTGCTGGGCACCACTGACTCCTCGTTGTCCGAAGAGTTCCAAAGCGGTCTGTACCGGTTGGAACAAGGACACCACATTTCAGGTAATGGCCGGAACGTACTGATTCACCGGGATTTCGCACGTGAGAATGGGCTATCGGTGGGATCAACACTCCGGCTCAGTCAGGAAGACCGCGATTCCACCGTTCGCGTGGCCGGAATCTTCTCTGGCAATGTGCAGGCACAGAGCCCTATGCCATCGGACGCATCGGAGAATCTTATCTATGCGGGTGCCCAAGTGGTTTCCGCGCTGACTGGAGAGGAACGGGTCGGCACAATCCGGTGTCTTTCGGATAATCCGCAGGCTCTCTCCGCCGCAGTGGCCCAAGCGAAAAAAATCGCTGGAAGCAAGTATGGCGTCACCGATGACTCGGCGCGGCTTTCTGGTGTGCTGCAGTCGGTGGAAACGGTGCGCGATCTGGTTCGTATGGTGCTGTTGTCCGTTTGCTTGGCTGATGTGTTGGTACTGGGCATGGCGCTTGTCTTCTGGATCCGCTCACGTATTCATGAGATAGGCACCCTTCTGGCTCTCGGCATCGGCAAGATGCAGATTATCGCCCAGTTCGCAATCGAAACCGGTCTCATGGCTGTGGTCGCAGCCCTGTGCTCGCTGGGCACGGGCTCCCTATTGTCTGGATACGTGTCCTCGCTTCTGCTGCACGATTCTGGAGTCGCGCCTCTTGAATCATTGCAGGTGGAGGCTCTGCCGCCAGAACAGACGCTGCTCATCCTGCTGCTCGGATGCGCGGTCATCGCGATTGCGCTTGCCGTGTCGTGCGCCGCGGTGCTGGCCAAATCCCCGAAATCCATTCTTTCCTCTATGCGTTAGGAGATATTAATCATGACTATCTGTCTGCAATTGGACCATGTCAATTACTCATATGGCGCGGCGAAGATCCGCGTTCTTTCGGACGTGAACGCTGATTTCGAATCCGGAAAGATGTATGCGATAACCGGTCCATCGGGAGCGGGAAAGAGCACACTGCTGTCCCTGTTGGCCGGTCTGGATGCCCCCTCTGATGGAGTGGTCCGTTTCGAGGGTGAGGATATAGCTACGACGGGTTATTCAAAGCACCGTCGCGAGCACGTGTCCTTGGTGTTCCAGGACCATAATCTGATCGACTATCTCACTCCCGAAGAGAATCTGCGTTTGGTCAATCCCAAGGCCGATATGAAGATCCTCGAGGATTTGGGACTGAGCCGTGAGGAATCGAAGCGCAACATCATGCACCTGTCGGGCGGTCAACGTCAGCGAGTGGCGGTCGGCCGTGCCCTAGTGGCGCCCGGCCGCGCGATTCTGGCGGATGAACCGACTGGCAGCCTGGATCCGGAAATGACTGATGAGGTGATTGATCTTTTGCGGCATGCCGCTCATCAACTCGGTAAATGTGTCATTGTGGTGACGCATTCCAAGCGTGTCGCCGATTCCGCCGATGCCGTTTACACTCTCAGGCACAAGAAGCTAGCCAAGGCATAGCTCGCTCGTACAGGCTGCGTCTTCCGTCTGAACAGCGATCCACCATCAGTGGCCTCTCGGACTTCCGTTACGACAGGGGCCTCTTGACACGTGGCTGCTGCGCCACGTATGAACGCGTTGGGCCGCGGCATCGCCGCCGCTGCCTACGTGTCCATGGGTGGGGCGGCATGCTGGCCGGCTTCTACTTGCTGTCCGCGAACAACGTGGGCTGGGCGACGTGCACGGCATCGTGGGTGGTTCGTTATTACAACGGCAGTTCTCGATAAACCAAATCGTCACGGACTGCAAAGCCCTGCCGTTCCCAGAAATCGTTGCCGGCGTCGTTGTCTGCGGGCACCCCGACAGCGACTTTCGGCAGGCCGATCGCACGAAGCGTTTCAACCACGCGGCCCACCAACATCGAGCCAATGCCTCTACCACGTGCGTCGGGGTCGACCGCCGTGTGGTAGATGCGCGACCGTCTTCCGTCGTTGCCGGCAAGAATCGCGCCAATGATTCTTCCGGCATCGTCCTCGGCTACGAAACAGGTGTCGGGATTGCGTTTGAGAAACGTCTTTATCGCATCCTTGCAATCGTCTATGTCCCTCATAGTGAAACCTGTGCATCGTGTCCACAGTCCGTATACCAGCGAATAATCCTCGATTTTCATATGGCGTATGGTCATTGTGATCGGTTCGGTCATATTTCCTTCTTTCCTTCTTAAACGCCAACTCCGATTCTCGCATCGTTCGCGGTATTTCCCGTGCGGGTATGTCATATTTGCGTTGCGCGGCCGTCTGCAGCGCGCGTGTCGGGGAAGCGCCCTGAAGGATAATCCGTCGATTTTCGGGGATACTCCGGATGTGAACACACGGCAACGGCATGGTGAACTGTGCTTAACTGGAATCATGCATATGAAGAACGGAAGTATTGCGAGAGCGACGGCTGTGGTAATCGCAACCGCCATATTGTGCGGCATTGTGCCTATGATTGGCGTCGCACTGCGCAATTCGGCAATCGCAACAATGCGTGAAACCAATATTTTGCAGGCTTTAGCGGCGCTGCCAGAAGGGTTGCGCGACTGCTCCACGGTACTTGCGTACCTGTTTTCAACGGTAGGCTGCATTGCAATCGTTGCCGCGCTTGCCGCTGTCGATTTGCGTATTACCGGCAGCAGGCGCGTCGTCATCCGCGATGTCGTCGTGTCGGCGGCGCCGATACTGTACGTGACCGGCGTCAAATGGCTGGTCGAACGCCCCCGTCCGATCACGTCCGTCGGCAGTGGTCTGTTGCCGGGCGATCCAAGCTTTCCGAGTGGTCACACGGCAGCCGCGGTGATCGTATCGGTCATGATGATTCTTACCGTGCGTAATTTCACGCGCAAACGCTTTCCCGACGGAGAAGATGACGGGCGTGCAAACGGAAGACGGGTGTTTCTCCGCAGGGCGGTCATCGGCGCTGTCGCGCTTGTCGTGGCGGTCGCCTGTTCTCGATTGCTGCTCGGCTTGCACTATCCGACCGACGTGATTATTTCCGCCACCATCTGTCCACTCATTTCCTACGCCGTATGGTGTGTATGGAACGCATACGAAAGCGCGGCGGAGCGGTAAAAACGTATCTGCCATGTGAGTTCCTTTGATTCCGAAATCAGTTAAGGAATGTCCGATTGTGCGGGCAAAACGACAGGTTGTGTAATGGGGCGCAGATTGGCGGCGAAAGGCTGGTTCAATCAAACTAGCGGCGGATGCTCACATGCGATGCAGCCAAGAACATCCGCAACAAGAACAGCGCAGGCTCAGGGAGGGCCAAGCGGGTTCGAGGAGTTAGTGCAAGGGAGAACCAATGGAACTCGAAGAACTTTCGGTCGTTGAAAAGGCCGCAATGCTTTCCGGTGGATCCGAATGGGATTCGCGAGGCAACGACCGCGCAGACATCCCCAGCTTCGTGATGAGCGACGGCCCCCACGGCGTGCGCCGCCAGCTCGGCGAAGGCGATCATCTCGGCATCGGCGTATCCAAGCCGGCCACCTGCTTCCCGACCGCAGGAACCGTGGCCAATTCTTGGGATCCGGCGCTCGCCGAAGAAATGGGCGAGGCCCTCGGCAGCGAAGCGCACGATCTTGACGTGAACGTGCTGCTCGGCCCGGGTCTGAACATCAAGCGCAACCCGCTGTGCGGACGTAACTTCGAATACTATTCCGAAGATCCGATCGTCGCCGGACGTATGGCGGCAGGCCTGATCCGCGGCATCCAGAGCAACGGCATCTCCGCATGCCCGAAGCATTTCGCGGTTAACAGCCAGGAACTGCGCCGCCAGGCCAGCAACTCCGTGGTCGATGAGCGTACCATGCGCGAACTGTATCTGACCGGTTTCGAAATCGCAGTGCGTGAAGCCAAGCCGCTGACCATCATGACCTCCTACAACGAGATCAACGGCGTCTACGCGCACGAAAACAAGCATTTGCTCCAGGAGATTCTGCGCGACGAATGGGGCTTCGACGGCATGGTCGTCTCCGACTGGGGCGGATCCAACTCCGCGGTCGCAGCAGTCAAGGCAGGCGGATCGCTGGAAATGCCGTCTCCGGGCTTCACTTCCGTGCGTGAGCTGGAAGGCGCGGTCAAGGCGGGAACCCTGTCTGAAGCCGATATCAACGCGCGTGCCGCAGAAGTCGCAAAAATCGCGGCAGCGACCAAGCTGGTCGGTGTTGGACGTAACGATCTGCTCAAAGACGATATCGCAGCAGCGCATCACGACGTGGCACGCAAGGTGGCCGAAGGCTCCAGTGTGCTGTTGAAGAACGATAACGCGACCCTGCCATTCAAGGCCGGCACCCGCGTGGCGGTGATCGGCGATATGGCCGCAACCGCACGTTATCAGGGTTCCGGCTCCTCCAAGGTGAACGCCACCAAGGAAGAGAACATTCTTGAAGAGGTCAAGAACGCCGAAGGCCTCGTGCTTGCCGGCTATGAGCAGGGCTATGACCGCCAGGGCAAGGCTGACCGCGTGCTCGTGGAAGACGCAGTCGCGCTGGCTGGCAAGGAAAGCGTTGATGTGGTGCTTGCAGTCGTCGGTCTTGACGAACGCAGCGAATCCGAAGGCCTTGACCGTTCCACCATGGCGATTCCGCAGGTGCAGAACGATCTGGTCGAAGCGCTGAAGGGCGCGGGCAAGCCGATCGTGGTCGTGCTTGTCGCCGGCTCTCCGGTGGAACTGCCGTGGATTGACGACGTTGCCGCAGTGCTTTACGTGGGTCTGTCGGGTCAGGCCGGCGCTTCCGCGACCGTGCGCGCGCTGACCGGTGAGATCAATCCGTCCGGCCACTTGGCTGAAACCTGGCCGATGCATTACGAGGATTGCCCGAGCTCCGGTTGGTATCCGGCGATTGGTCGCGATGCGATCTATCGCGAAGGCCCGTTCGTTGGCTACCGTTATTACGAGACCGCCGGTGTGCCCGTGCGCTTCCCGTTCGGTTACGGCTTGAGCTACTCCACGTTCACCTACAGTGCCGCCACTGCTGGTGAGAACGGCATTGACGTGATGGTCAGCAACGATTCCGATGTTGCCGGTTCGACCGTTGTACAGCTGTACGTGCGCGGTCCGCAGGGAGGTGTGTTGCGTCCGGATCGCGAGCTCAAGGGCTTCGCCAAGGTTTCGCTTGCCGCACACGAAAGCAAGAGCGTGCACATCGATTTCGACCGTTACACCTTCCGTCACTTCGACGTTGCCAGCAACGAATGGAAGACGGAAACCGGCGAGTGGACGCTGATGGTGGGCGACAACGCCGAACACCTGCCGCTTACGATTCCGCACACCGTCGCAGGCGATGTCAATCCGGTTGCCGCGGATACTGCGCTCGGCCATTATCTCAGCGGCCACGTCAAGGAAGTGACCGACGCCGAAATGGCCGTGCTGTTCGGCCATGAGGTTGTGGCACCGGGCAAGCCGGTGACGTTCGGCGTGAACGATCCGATCATGTCGTGGGTGGATTCCAAGGGCTTCGTGGCACGTACCGTCGCCAAGACGCTCACCAAGCAGGAAGCCAAGATTCGTCAGAAGACCGGCGCTCCGGACCTCAACACCCTGTTCATCCTGAACATGCCTCCTCGAGCCATGAGCAAGATGACCCAAGGCATGGTCGATTCCGCGATGGTCGACGCCATCGTCAAAATCGCCAACGGACACACCTTCCGCGGATTGGGCGGCGTCATCGCCGGCTTCTTCCGCAACCAATCCGCAAACAAGCGCACTGCAAAGGAGCTGAACAATGACTGATAACAACGCAACGCAGCCGGCTGAGAAGGTCGGTCCGATCCGCCAGTGGATCAAGGACCACCCGAACATCTGGGAGTTCATCCTGTTCAACGTGCTGTCGAACATCTCCACCATCACCCGTTTCGTGGTGACGTGGATCGGCACCGCCATCTTCATCAGCGGCATGGGCCTGACGCAGCCGTTCCACTTCCTGATCTTCAACTACGACACTCAGGGCAACGGTCTGGGCGGCTTCCTCACCTTCCTGCTTGCCGAGGCGCTCGCCCAGGTGGTGAACTTCTTCGTGCAGATGAAGTGGGTGTTCAAGTCTGACTCCAGCTTCAAGGATGCCGCTTGGAAGTACGTGATCCTCGCTGTGATCATCGTGGTTGTGAACCTTGTGCTGCCGGGCTATGTGACCGGTCTGTGCCAGGGTTGGGGCATGGGCGCTGGCATTGCTGGCACCATCGCTTCCGTGGTCAACACCCTGCTCGCCGTGATCGTGAGCTACCCGCTGCTCAAGTTCTGGGTTATGCCGAAGAACAAGGACTCCAAGGAGGCCGCCAAGTAATCCATAACTGACCTCCTTTTCTTCCCTTCCTCAACCCGCCCGGTCTTCCCTCTTTCCCGGGCGGGTTTTCTTATGACCTTTTGCTGCTTTCTTGTGATTTCTCAATATCGAAAGTGTGATCGTCAGCAGTGCTGTCGGCGTAAAATCGAAAGCAAGATTGGCGTAAACTTGAAAGTCAAAACAGCGTAAAATCGAAAACGGGATTGGCGTAAACTTGAAAGTGCGGAATGATGAGTGATTTGGCGAGGTCCTAAAGCTTCGTCAACCATTAAACGGGGTCGTTCTCTTCCTCTCTCATGACCTCGTTGGAAAAGCCCTGCATAGCTGCGGGGCTTTTCTTTTTGCTCAGAAAGACATACGCTAACCGGCCCCAGCAAATGAACGTTTTTTGTTCTTTTGTCAACCTCTTCCGTATAGTTGTATGCAGTAACCTCCCGAAAGGGGATTGCGAATCTATGAGGGGAAACAATGAGCTCGGAATTGAAGTTCGTCCGTTGCGGGTTTAACGGAGGAACAGAACGGGAATCTGGACGGCAGTGCCTGTCTTTGAAGCGTTGCCTTGCTTCGGTTATTGCTGTTTCCTTGTCCATCGTGTGCATGGTGCCTGCAGCATATGCTCAGAATATAGACGATGTGAGTAGCTCTCCTAACGCCGTAATTTCTGAGGGGGGGGGGGTAATACTGTCGTAGCTGCTCCTTCTGCCCGCAATGTCAACGTTGACGATAAGACGTCAGAAGAGGCCAATACATCAAACGGTGCGCCAACACCTTCCGAAACGAATCAAGACGCACAGCAGGATTCATCTCCTTCATCTTCTACTACTGGTGATTCTTCCGAATCCTCAAATGGTGCGACAGACAATAAGGCGGACGACTCAGCAGAAGCTACCGCTGGCAATTCCGCTAATGATGGAGCCCAAACGCAGGCTCCAAACGATGCTTCTTCTCAAGATGCCAAGAACGATTCCTCAAATGCGACGGATCAATCGCCGGCGAAGGCCGATGTGCAGGTCGCCGCGACGGCGCTTGGCGGCCGTGACTTTGAGGGTCAGGTCACCAAGGAGATCAACGGCAAGACCTACATCCTGATTGGTAACGAGCAGCAGCTGCGTGCGATTGGTTCTGGCAAGAAGGTTATTGGCCGCATCAACAAGGTCACGCAGACTTGCATGCAGCAAGGAGCCCTCAATTATCAGTGGGTGGACGGCACGCCGTCTTCCGAATACGCCGGTGACGCCGATCTCTCCGATTCAGATATTTTGCGCGATACTGATGCCTCCGACCACGACAGTCCACTGCTGGCATGCACGGCGTTAAGCGTCAACAGGACCCGCACCAAGTATTACGGCGTGGGTGCTGATGGCACGCAAACGGACTACTCCGCTGCCAACACCGGCCTGACCTATTCCGCAGACGCCAACTACCTGATCTTCCGTGACATCGACCTGTCCAAGAACGCGGCGGATACCAACAACACCGAGTGGACTCCGCTCATGTTCTCCGGCACTATGCTCGGTGCGGTCTCCAATGACGGCGACACCGAAGCCAGCCTGTGGAAGGCTGTTGGTGCCGATGGCGCAAGCGTGGTTCACGCTACCGCAGCTCGGCCGGTCATCAGCCATGTGGTCGTCAATCAGCAAGATATGGTCTCTAATGTCAAAGGCGACCAGCTGGATGTCAGCAAGCAGCAGGGCATCGGCTTCTTCGCCTCGATCACGAACAAGACCGTGATGAACAGCAACAGTCTGGGCAGCGCCGGTACGGCCGTGGTGTCGAACCTCAAGCTGCAGGATGTGTCGGTGACGAATCATACGAGTGAATCGTATATTCCGCCGACCTTGCTCAGCGCACTCACTTCGGCAGTGGGTGGACTTTTGGATCTTCTGCTTAAGGCGTTGAAACTGCTGACATTCGGACAAGTAAATCTTGACCTCAATCTTCGAGGTCTGCTCACCCTGCACAAAGACAATCCCTCCAATCTCGCCACTGGCGCATTTGCCGGCCGTATCTACGGGGACACCAAGGTTACGGACTGCGAGGTAGCAGATGTTTCGGTATCCAGCGTAAGCCGTATGACCGGTGGTTTCGTGGGATATGTTGAGGGCGCAACCCGATACGATGCAGTCTCCGACATCGTAGGAGCGCTCACCAATGTACTCTCGAAGATCTTGGGTGTCATCCCGTTCCTCGGGCTTGGCGATCTGGTGAATTGGCTGCTGTCCGGCACGCTCGGACTGAATGCCTTGGTTCCGGTCGGCTACTACAACCCGGTCATCTCGAACAGTTCGGTGAACGGGTTCAAAGAAAACGTGGTGATCGGCAACAAGAATAATCCGCAGGCCGGTGGCTTCGTCGGTGCGCAGATTGGCGCAATCGTCGAGAACTCCTCGGTGACGAGCACGAACGGTTTCACCGTGCAGGCAACGCAATACGCCGGTGGCTTCGCCGGAGTAAGCCGCAACGGCAACGTGGGTGGTCTGCTCAATTCGCTTGGTATTGATTTGCTGTCTGCGCTGCGTCCGCAGAGCCTCATCGAGAACAGCAACCTGACCGTCGACGGCGATGGCAAGGTCACTGTATCTGCCACGGACTATGCCGGTGGATTTAGCGGCGCGATGGCCAATGCCTACGCGGTCAATAATACGATTTCAGCCACGGCTGCCGTGTCTACTGATAAATCCCATGCCGGCGGATTCACCGGATTTGCCTCCGTGGGATGGGGCCTGGAACTCGGCACGGACGATGCCGCGAACGCATCGCTGCTGAAACAACTCACCAAGCTGTGGCCAAATTGCTGAGCGGCAGCGGTAGTGGTGCGGGAGAACTGCTGTCCATCGTCGGTGTGAATCCCTCCGTGATTCTCGGCACGCAGATGAAGGGCTCCCTCACCGTTAAGGCTGGTGGCGATTACGCGGGCGGTCTCGTGGGCGAAGGATCGGGCACGGTGATCGGCGATTCCTCGCAGAACCGCCTTCAAAAACTCACATTCTGGAAGCACAACAATCCTCGTGACTTCCCGCAGCAGCGTTCCACCACCATAGAAGGCCTTGAATCGGTCACGGCCACGGGCTCCTACGCGGGTGGCATCGCCGGCAATCTGCAACCGACAACGGTAGCTGGGTTGCTCAACAGTGTGGTGAAAATTGGCGATATCGCCACGCTCAAGAAGTTCGACCAGTTTGCCGCGTTCACCGTGGAGAACATGTCTGTCACCGCTCCGGCATCCGGTTTGACGGTGACGGCTGGTTCATACTATGCGGGCGGTGCCATCGGATGCGCCACCGGCGGCGACGTGGACAACACGAACCTTACCAATCTGGCCACGGTCTCGGCCAGGGGAGAAGCCGGCGGTTTCATCGGCTTCTCCGGACCAGGCGACGCCGTTGGTGCCGGCGGGCTCAATGTGCTTGGGCTTATCAAGCTTTCCGGTCTGCTATCGGTTGCCCAATATTCTTCGGTTGCAGTCACTGCATCGAATGTGAACGGCATCGCCAACGGATTCACGGTCAAGGCGACCGGCAAGAACGAGAACAACGAGACCACCGATTACGCTGCAGGCGGTTTCTATGGTCAGGCCAACAGCACCAAGACCCGGGAAAGCCATGTGACAAACCTCAAATCGGTCACAGCCGATACCAGCACGTCCGATGGTGTGGCAGGCGGTTTCGTGGGCTTCTCCACCACCGGCGGCCTCGCCGACGCGCTCAGCAACGCAAAAGATTCCAGCGTATTGGATGACCTGATCAAAGGCGGCCTACTGTCCGTGAACGACCTGCTCGGTGCCGTACCGTATCTGATTCCAAGTTATACGGATACCACCGTGACGTACGTCAACGGCGGTTATGTCGAAGGCGATATCGCGGGCGGCTATGCGGGAAACTTCCAAAGCGGCAAGGTCAACCAGTTCTCCGAAACCGATCTCGAGAACGACTCAACGCTGGCAGACGTGCAGTCCCGCGTTCAAGCCAACCCCGTGGCCGTTGTCAACCTTGACCATGTGACCGGCGGCGCATACGCAGGTGGTTTCGGCGGCAAGGTCGTTTCCGGCGCGCTCGCTTCGGCTGGCAACGGCGGCCTGAGTTTGCTCGGCAAATTCGGTACGGTGGATCTCGCCAACCTGTTGCAGGTGGTGCAGGGCTATGTGCCGTTCATCTCCTACGCGGGCGTGCATTCCGATGCCACCACCGTGGAGACCACCAGCGGCAACAAGATTTCCGACCCGGACGATCCCGGCTTCACCGTCTCCGCCACCCGATTTGATCAGTCCGATACGCAATCCGGTTCCGCCGGCGGCTACATCGGATACGGTTCCGGTGTGCAGGTGTCCCATTCCAGTGTGACCCAACTGCGCCGTACTGATGTCAAGGCACCGAAGAATCTGGAAACCACCGGATCCATCGACGACACCTATCTGAGCAAAGACAGCACATATGCAGTCACCGCTGCGCGATACGCCGGCGGTTACATCGGCAAAATGGACATCGGCTCGGCGGCAGCTGTGGGTGGTGGCCTGAGCCTGCTCGGCCAGAACGTCAATCTCAACGATGTACTCAGTGTGCTGGATGTCGTCGTCTCGTCGATTGAACACTCCGATGTGACTGGCGGCATCGGCGGATACTCCGTGCTGGCCAGCACCGCAGATCATAGGAATGCCAACAATGAGCCCGATCCACTGGGTATGGCTGGTGGTTTCGCCGGAGACATCGAAGGCGGCCATATTCAGGACTCGAGCTCTCATGAGTTCGTATACATCATCGGCCAGGTTTCGGCCGGCGGTTACGTGGGCGCCATGCAGCCGGGAGCCGTGGCGAACGTGCTTGGTGACGGCAGCGTGCTCAAGAAGCTTGTCAACCTCGACAACCTGCTCTCGCTCGTGCAGGACTTCGTGCCGACGATTCGCAACAGCTCGACCGATGCCACAGTGTGCGGCGGCGCGGTGCGCGCACAGGCGGCATCGGATACGACCACACGCCGCGGCATGGCCGGCGGCTATGCGGGACGTAACCGCGGCGGCCATATCTGGGGCAACAACACCGCAGCATGGAAGCAGGAGAACACCGACGGCAAATACAACGGGCCGCAACGCGTAGCCTATGCCGCGCGCATCCGCAGCGTATACGGTGCCGAAATCGCCGGCGGCTACACCGGCTTCATGGAAGCGGCCGATACCGCTGAAGGCGGTTCGCTCTCCTTGCTCGGCGGTCTCATCAAGGCCGGCAACCTCGCCGGCGTGCTGTCCGTGGTCTACCCGACCGAGGAGCACTCGAAGGTCACTGGTCCGCTGCGCAATATGAGCTACGACCAGTGGAAGACGTGGGTCGACAACATCGGCAAGTACGGTGCGTATGGCAAGGAATTCACCGATGTGACCACGGCTGATGGTGCGGGCTCTGTTACCGACCAGGATTCCCTGGACAAGTTCCTCGAATCCTACATCTTCGGATTCAACGTCGTCGCAGGACGTGCGGAGTATCGGACTGGCGCGAACTTGCATGATTCCGGCGTCGCCGGCGGACACGTCGGTCTGATGCGCACCGGCACGATCACCGATGGCCAGTCGATGGATGTCAAGACCGTCTCTGCCATGCGTGCGGCAGGCGGTTATGCAGGCACGATGGAATCCGGCTCGGCATCCTCGTTCGGCTCTATCCAACTATTCGGCGACAAAGGCATCAAACTTGATTTGGGACAGATGCTCGACGTGGCACAGGTATTTGTGCCCGTCGTCAAATCTTCGAGCGTGGCCGGCTACCGCAAGGGTATGAAGGTCGTGGCCACCGGTGAAGACATCACGCACGGTACCGGTAATGCCGGAGGCTATGCCGGTCTCGCGGTCGGTGGCCAGATCTGGGGCGATCTCGACCAGAACGGCCAGAAGCTTGTCGAGGGTGTCACCGCTGCCGGCGCCAACGTTTCCAACCTGCGCAAGGTGGAAGGGCGCAACAATGTCGGCGGATTTATCGGCGTGGCCACTGCCGGTGCGGTTGCGGATGTGGACACCAATGCGTCCGAGGGATTCCTGCAAGGAATCCTCGACTCGCTGGTATCGAACCCGGCAAGTCTGGTCAGCGTATTGCAGGCCACGGTTACGACGATTCGCGGTGCACATGTGAGCTCGGATGACCCGGCATGGGGATACACGGTCAATGGCGCATATGAGAGCAAGGACGATAAGGGTAATACCACAGCCAAGTATGCCCTGAACGCCGGTGGTTTCGCTGGTTCGTTGCAAGCCGCGATCCTCGGTGACAAGGATTCCGCCAAAGGTACCGGCAGTGAAGCGGATCCGAACAATGACCCGGCTTCTCTTACTGTTAACGGGCTGCGCGCTGTCGAAGGCGGGCAATACGCCGGTGGCTTCTTTGGTCTTGCTGATGTATCCAGCGTCGCTTCCGTCGGCGGCGGCGAGGCCGGCGATAAGCAGGATACCAACCTGCTGCTCAAACTGCTCAAGGTCGGCAACGTGGGCGTGCTCGAAGCATTCCGCACCTTCATCTATGACGGTCAGGTCAACGGTGTGAGCGACGGCATCCAGATTGTCGCCCATGATTCCACCACAAAGGGCATGCTTGACTCGAAGCGTTACACCGGTGCGGTCGGTGGCTTCGGCGGTGGACTGATCAATGGCTCTGTGAAGCAGTCTGCGGTCACCAACCTCAACAGTGTGACCGGCGTGAACTACGTGGGCGGCTTCATCGGGCATCTTGGCAAATCCGGCACGGTCGCCGCCGACAATGCACAACTCGGCACGGATGCGCTCAATCTGCTTGGTGCTACGGCCGGCGTACTTGACATCTGGGGCTCGCACGTTGGCGATTCGCGCGTCACCGGCATCCCGGACGGTTATACCGTCACCGCCACACACCATGGCGACAATTACGGCAAAGCCACCGACAAGGCTACCGGACGTGAGGTCGCAGGCGGTTTTGTTGGATACGTGGATTTGGCCAGGGTGAAGGGCTGCACGTCTGACAATCTCAAGAAGGTCACTAGCGGTGAGATTGCCGGCGGATTCGTCGGTGAAACCAGCCGTGCCTATTTGGTTGACGCGAAGGTCAACTCTGTACTTGTGGAACTGCTGCTGCAAGTGGTGAACGCGCTGGTCAAGCTCCTGTACCTCGACAAGGCGGAACAGGTCGGCGTCATCGATTTAGGCAAGTGGTTCCCGGCCATCTTCGGCAAGGTATTCGATCTCAAGGTGCTTTCGGAAGGCAACGTGCTGTACGTGAACCTGTTCGGACTGAAGGTGAGCGTTGCTCTGTCCAAGGCTGATGATGAAAACCAGCAGCAGACCGACGTGGCGATTGTCACCATCGGCGATAGTGTCATCAAACTGCCTTGCAGCAAAGACGGCATTGATATGGATGGTTCGGGCAGCAACCTGACCGTCCAGCTCATCAAGGGCAACCGTACTCGCGTGGAACAGTCCACCGTAACGGGCATCGCCAATGGCTATGACGTGTTCGGCGGAGGGGCAACTCAGGATACCGACGGTGTGAAGGATCTTTCCACAGGCTACACGGGCGGCTTCGCCGGACTGAACGACGAGGGCGTGCTGGCAGACGACCACATGGTCTACGCCGACACGATCCGCGGTGCCAGCGGACTGGTCGACCCGTTCTCGAACACCAAACTCAAGTCCGTATGGGACTTCAACACCATGAGCGACATCCTCGGACCGGTCGATGACGGCAACGGCGACAAGGCATACAACACCTATCGCATTTACCGCAAGGCGGCCGCGAACGCTAGTGAGGCCCGCACCTCCGCACAGGACGGCAACAAGATCTTCTCGCAGAAGAACACGGCAGACGATGCGCTGAACACCGGACTCGATCGTTGGGAAGTGAAGCTGTTCGACGTGGTCAACACATACGACAGCAGCGCTGTGCACAGCTCCGCATCCGGCGACGCTGGTACCACATGGGTTGGCATCAAGGATGCCGTGACTGTGGCTGATGGCAGCAGCACAAAGCTCGATGCCTACCAGTCCCCGGCCAAGGCAGTGCTCATGCTCGACGCGACCGTGACCGACAACAACGGCGGACTCACCCCCGAACCGGACGACGGCCAGGACCCGTGCGGCAAGGACGGTTGCAAGACCGTGGACCTCACCCTGCAGAAGGTGTGGCGCAACGGCCAGCTGGAACGCCCCGACGCCATCACCCTCGAGGTGACCGCCACGTACACGAATGCGGCGGGCGAACAGGTCAAGGCCGGGAAGCTCGAATGCTTCAAGGACGACTGCGCCACCGAGGAGCGGGACAACCCGTTCACGGTGACCATGACCGCCAAGGAGAACGGCTCCGCGTGGAGCGACACGTGGCGCACGAAGCTCACCGGCCTGCCGGTCGCCTTCGTTGATAAGGGTTCCGGCCCGAACGGCGAGGACGTGACGCGCTACTACACGTACACCGTCAAGGAGCTCAACATGACCTACGCCTCCGGCGACACGGACGGCAACGCCGAGACGAAGACCCCGGCCGAGGCCGGCTACTCGGTGTCCGTCAAGTACGGCACGGACAAGGACGGCAAGTATGTGGTCACCGTCACGAACTTCTCGCCCCTGCCCGAGACCGGCGGCAACGGCACGCTCCTGTTCGTCATGCTCGGCGTGCTCATGCTCGCCCTCGGCACCGCATGGTACCTGCGCGCCAACCGCATGGAACCGGCCGCGGCCGGGGGGAGCG
>ENA-OQDM01000188-OQDM01000188.1-human-gut-metagenome-genome-assembly--contig:-NODE-188-length-42066-cov-4.842795_pt1 | contig 42066 bp, 37 predicted proteins | sample MGYA00242772_ERZ504605 | MGnify/ENA primary metagenome ERZ504605 (study PRJEB26092, sample SAMD00036348) | human gut metagenome | host: Homo sapiens | study: EMG produced TPA metagenomics assembly of... | reverse complement strand
TAAAAAATACAAAAACGTCAAAGGCAGACAAAAATACAATAAAGAAAATATTAATACGATTGGTATAATCGTTATAAATATCAGAGTAATTATTCGGATTGACTCTTACAGTTATTATATTTCCTTCACTTACATTATGAAAATTTCCTAATCGGTATTTAGAACTATATTTCTTTGCCTCAATAGTATATTCAACAATTGCATATTTCGCAGATGAATTGCTTTTACTGCCTTTACCTGAAAAAGTATCTGTATAAACTTCAGAAACTTCAGCTTCTACACTTATATAATCTTTATGTGCAATAACATTAACAACCATAATTGTTATCAAAACCAATATAGCTGCCATCACAACACTAAACACTATTCTTAACATCTTTTTAGGTACTTTAACAATCATTTTTTCTTTTCCTTTAAAACGGCTGTATCACAATGTAATACAGCCGTTTAATCATTATGCTCTTGCCAAATCTTTAAAATTTAGCCGGCGTTAGCATAAGAGAATTCATTCACATAAACAAACTCTTGAGTATATGAATTATAATCAAATACATGCCAAAGAGTTCCGCCTCTGTTTTCCGGAATATTGAATGTAGCAACCAACTGGCTTCCTGAGAATAGCTTTACCTGAGCTCCGGAATTTGACATTTCTGCACTTGAGCCACTGTTTTTGTTGGTATAATCATGAACATAAAAGCTATACACGCCGTTTTCTGCAACTTGATATACTGTTGATGTTTCAGGACCATAACTTGTAACATCATCTAAGTCAAGATTTGCTACAAGTGTTTCGCCTTCATAATAATCCTTATCATAATAACATGTATGGAAGCTGCCTCCGTCAGCATCAGAATAATACAGATGCGAATCGAGGTCCACCGGATATTCACCCCATGTAAGCACTACACGGAAGCTTGAATCATCTATAGAAATATCAGATGTTGGTGCTAAAGCAACATTCTTTACAGTATTTTCATCTGCGGTTATTGTTACGCTGATAAGTTCGTCAACATATCCATCTTTTTTGAAAAGAACAGAATAGTAACCGGGAGCAAGTTCAATAGAATAGCCGTTGCTTGCCGTACCGGAAGCAATAACATCTCCAACCTTTGTATTAAGTCCGCTTCTCACCTCATACTGTACATCCTGAACAGAAGAACCTGTGAGTGCATTTGTAAACGAACCCGATACAGTACCAAAACCATCAAGATGATCTCTGTCAATCATAAGTGTTGCTTCACATACAACTCTCTGACCGCTTACAACATCAACATCTACACTTGCTTTCTTGTAGCCTGTAGCTTTCACGTCCATCTGATAAGTACCGGCTGAAAGATTCTGTACAAAAAATTCGCCTTCTAATACGGTGTTATCATCACCTAAAGTAGTATCTGTAGTTCTTGTATATCCGGATTTAACAAGATTGCCTGTAGCCTTGTTATAAATCTTGACCTGAGCGCCGCCTATCTTTGCACCTGTTTCTCCATCTTTAACAACACCTAACAGGCTTCCTTTTCCGTATGTACACTCATCTACAAGTTTTAAGTTTTCGATATGTATGCCTGTCTTTAACGGTGAACTGTCTTCATCAAATATATCCCAGTATAATTCTATGTGGAACACCTTATCCAACAAATCACCGACTATAGTATCCTTGTCTAATTCCAGAGTCAGGTACAGGTAAACTGTTCCGTCTCCGCAATACAGATCAGGCTCGCAATCCAAATGAGCAGTAAACTTAATTGTCAAGCCAATTCCGCCATGAATATCGACTCCTACAATGTCAAATACTGAAAACAGTGTCAGTCTGACTGCCATTCCAACTCCTAATTTTGCACTGCCGTTAGCTTCAATTGCTGTAAACTCAGAACTGTATTCTTTAATATTTCTGAATACTCCATCCTTATACTGTATGCCAGTTGTTCTGTCAATTGAATAAGAAATTGAGAGCTGACCGCTTACATCAAGATTAATAAAGAACACCAGGTCAACGGTAAAGCCTGTAGTACCAAGTGCAAACGGCACTCTTCCGATTTCAGTTTTTCCTGAGCCGAATTTAGGTTTACCTGTAGTTACATCATAGCTACTTTCCGGAATTCCAAAATCGTATGTAAGATTACCGGAGAATTTAACTTGATCAGTTACGGTTAAGGTTAACTCATCAAGTGACAAGCCGCCAAATATTTTACCTTTTGCTTTTGCTGTAACATCCGGAATTGAAATATCAATCTTACCGCTTGCCTTCAAGCCTGACTTTATTTCTTTTTCTGTTAAGGTGTAAGATAAGGTGCCTGCCGAAACCGAACCGCCAATATCAAAAGCATTAACATCTTCGTCAGAATTTACAACTCCATTAGGATCATACTCAACATCAACATCTTCAGTTGTTTCTGCTTTATTTACAAGTGCAACACCATGTCCGGCATAATCAAAGTCCTGAATTGTTTCTTCTATTTTAGCTTCCTCGCATATAAGAACTACCTTGCCGTCAATAGTTTTTACTTCATTCACCTTAACAGCAAGACCGCCAATATACTCATCGTTTGGGGAAAGAACAATTACATCGCCTGCAGTCAATGATGCATCAGCATCTGTATTTGAAGCCAACTTGACAGTATATATGCCTTCTTCTGATTCTGTTGCGGTGTAATCAACATCAAGGGTAACAACACCCTCATGATAATCTATAATGTCTTTTTCCTGTCCTTCTTTAACTTCAAGAGAATCATTAAAGTAATCGATTCTGTTAAGAATCATATTTGCGTCAGCACCTGTTATCGCATTATTTGGTGCAAACTTTGAATCTATTAGATCCATAAATTTTTGATTTACAACAACAGCAACCTCATTGACATACTGTATAGTATTCAGATCTGTAGCTTCAAGGCTGTATTCACCTTCAAAGCCCATAGTCTTTGCAACAGTATAAGCAACAAATTCTCTTGTAGCCGGCTTATCAGCCTCAAACAAAGGCACATCCTGTTCAGGATCTACATATCCCGGAGAATCAGGAGCAGGTAGCAAACCATAAGCCTGAGCTGTTTCTACAACAGCACCATAATCAGATTCAGCTGAATCACCGTAAAAATAATCAAATCCCTCAGGGAATTCGCCGATTTCAATATCAAATTTATCAATGATTATTGAAACCCACTCCCCTTTGGTAAATGTTTTTTCATCATCATAATACTTCTCATTATAATCTTCTTCATAGCTTGGCAAAGAATATTTTACAGTTGATGTAAGTTTTACAATATTATCTCCTACATTAACATTCTGCTCTAATTCCACTTTAGAAGTTGTAACAGAATTATCAGATTGAGCTTGTTTGTCATCTTCTGCAGCATAAAACACAGGTATTGCACCTAAAACAAGTGCAAAGCAAAGGAAAATACTTGTCAATTTGTAAAATTTCTTTTTGTTCTTCACAATGCAAAAAATCCCCAAACTGGTTGCAGCACAAACAAATACTATCAATAAAGTTGTATTTTCAAAACCTGTTTGAACAGTTCCAGAGGCATTTGTATTAACTTGCGTGTTTTCGACTACTGCGCTTGTAGCGTCAGTAAGATTTAGTTCAGTGAGATTACCGGTAGTATTCGGCACTGTAGGAGCAGTAGTTAAATTTTCCACAGTATTCTTTACGGTAAACTTAGTTTGTAATTCTACTACTTGATTGGGATGAACAACATCAATTTTCTGATTTTCTAAACTTGAATCAACAAATTCATATCCGTCAGGAACAGCATTTACCCATTCAATATCTGTAATATCCTCGGTTCCGTTATTAGCGATTTTAAGAACGGCGGTAATGGTTTCATTTTCAGAGTAAGAGTCTTTTGTTGTTTCAAAATAAAAATCAATGTTATCTTGAGTTACATTTGCGGCAAAGGTATGTATAGAAGCTAAGCAGAGCAACGTAATGCATACCAAAATTATTGCGCAATACTTTTTAATTGTTTTCAAAAAAACCACTCCTGTTTTTTTAATTTTAGATTAATTATGTACCTTGTACCCTTATTTTATTAAATCAAACAACCCCCTCTTTTATGACAAATTTGTCAAAGAATGGAATAAATATATAAAATCATAGTTATTGTATCACTTTTTCTATAATATGTCAATAAGAAATTTGGTTTTCCGTTTAATTTCAGTTAATCAGCACGAGTATTTAGCATTCAGAGAATGGAACTACCTAGTAAACCAACTTTAAATAGTATATACTATTTCACCTATCAATCTATGTACCATCATTGAAATCAAATACCAAAACTCCTTCACTTTGAACCGTAACCTTATCAGCTACCGTCAGCCAAAGGCAATTATCAAATTCGGTGAGCAGTTCATCACGCTTTAAAAGGTCGGAAATGAAGCGGTCTATTGCTTTTCTTTTGAAAGCTTGTTTTCCTTCTGATGTTCAAGCTCATCATATCTTGATTTTGCTTTTTCATAACGGTCAACATAGTTGTTGTATCTCTCGGTATATTTTTCCTGGTCCTGTGCCGATGATGAATTTTCGGCTATGCACTTTTTAATTAGTTCGGTAACGACTTCAAGCTCACGGAGAAGTTCTGACATTTCTCTGTCAATCTCCTCAGTATCGGTCAGAACATCTCTTGTAAGTTTGCAAGCCTTTATGAACGGCTCTTTGTCGGAAATCAGTCCGTTATAAACCTTGAGAAATCGTGCCTTTATTTCATCTTCGGTAATATGCGGTGTTTTGCAACAGGTATTGTCCTTGAATTTTCTGTTGCACTGCCATATTACCGTTTTGTATTTATCCGTTGAATGCCAGGTTTTAGAACCGTAAAAGCTACCGCAGTCACCGCAAACGATTTTTGCACCGAATACGCTTTTACCACTATACGCTCTGCCTATGGATTTTCTGCGTTTAAATTCGTCCTGAACCGCTTCCCACTCCATCGGGTCAATGATGGCTTCGTGTGAGTTTTCAATGTAGTATTGCGGAACTTCGCCCTCATTTATCTTCATTTTTTTAGAAAGAAAATCCACGGTAAACTTCTTTTGCAGTCTTGCCGCACCTTTATATTTTTCATTCTTTAGAATACTCTCAATGGTTGTCGGCTGCCATACTTGCTTTCCGGACGGGGTTGGAATATTCTTTGCAGTAAGTATTCTTGCAATACCGCCTGTGGTTTTTCCGCTCATAAAAAGGTGGTATATCCGTCTGACAAGCTTTGCCTGTTCCTCATTAACAACAGGTGGATCACCCTTGTTTTCACCACGCTCATATCCGAGAAAGTGCTTGTACGGCAAACTGACCTTGCCATCGGAGAACCTTTTTCTCTGTCCCCAGGTTACATTTTTCGAAATACTGCGGCTCTCCTCCTGTGCAAGTGATGACATAATGGTAAGCAGCAATTCTCCCTTGCTGTCAAATGTCCATATGTTCTCTTTTTCAAAATAAACCTCAACACCCTTATCTTTCAGCTTGCGAATTGTAACAAGGCTGTCTACAGTATTTCTTGCAAAACGGCTTACTGACTTTGTGATAATAAGATCTATCTTTCCTGCAAGTGCATCGGAAATCATCTCGTTAAATCCATCACGCTTTTTGTGTTAAGACCGCTTATGCCCTCATCTGTATACACTTTCACAAATTCCCAATCGCTGTGTTTTTTAATAAAGCTTGTATAATAGTCAATCTGTGCCTCGTATGAAGTAAACTGCTCGTCCTTGTCAGTCGAAACACGAGCGTAACCAGCTGTTCGTCTTTTCTTGACCGTTGTATTTGAAATTCTTGTCAGCGGATTTATTGTGGGCGGAATAACCGTAACCTTTCTTGTTGCCATTATACTATCCCCTTTTGATTAAGTGCTCTTTGCCTTGCACATTCTCACATTTCAGCAGTCCAGCTATTCTTTCTTGTGCGTGGAACCCAGTTCTTTGAAACTTCTGTTCCATCCGTAAATAAAATAATAATGTGCAGTTATTTTTTGCTCTGATGTTTTTGATTTTGCTATGTAAAATATCCTCGTCAAATTCATCAAGCTTTAAAACTTCATTGGCAAGCCTGTAAAGCTCCTCTTCGGGTATCTGCCTTGACAGGCAGAACACTTTTCCCTGTGTCAGAAAGGTTTTACATTGCCATGCGTGTTTTCCCTTTGATGTTGTTCTCTTGTACTTTGCACCACAATTATCACAGACAATCATACCCGAAAAAGCAGAAAGCGTGGGTTTCTTCAAAGTTCCTCTTCGCTTTGCCAAATCGTGAAGTATCTCTTGAGCTTTGGCAAACAATTCTTCATCAACAATGGCATCGTGTGTTCCTTCGGCATAGTATTTAGGCAACTGACCGTCATTGTGAATCAGTCTCTTTTCCAGGTGATTATTACGGTATTTCTTTTGCAAAAGTGAATTGCCGAGATATTTTTCATTTGAAAGCAAATCCCTTATTCGTTGTGAGTTTCATTTCCCACCCAAGCAGCGAGTGATACTTCTGTTGTTCAGATCTTTTGCTATAGCAGTAAAACTCTCACCATTAACGGCTCTCTCAAAAACTTCACACACTATGTCAGCTTGTGCAGGGTCAATCTCTATTTTGGTTCATCACGATTTTTTGTGGGATGGTGAACGGACAGAAGAAATAGAAAGATAGCGAATCAAGGTGAAGAAAAAGTCGTCGTCACGGTAACCGTAGCCGATTCTTTTAGCGACCTTGATCTTGTTGTTGAAGCCTTCGAGCTTGCCGGTGCTGATTGAGTAGATGGCATGGGCAGCTAAGCCGGGGAGCCGCTTTTCTTTTTGAACTGCAAACCGTACCAATGCGGGAATCTCACTTTCTTTCGCCGCCTGAAACCATTTTGTCCATCCGGTGACTGATTGTTGGTAATCTGTCAGTTCATAAAGTCTGCACATTTCCTCTTTCATGGCATAACAAACAGCAATGTCGTGATGATCTTGCAGAATAGATTGTAATTGCTCGGTTTTGCTGTCGGAGAGTTTATCTGAGTTAATGAGCAATGACCAACGCAGCTTCTTGAGTTGGCTGTATTCCTGCTTTTCGGCTTTAGCTTCTTGTTTAAGAGATTTCATAGTTTCCTTGTCGGTATCATCCGAGATATCGGCAAGGATTTCTTTTTCTTTGGCTTTATGCCTGCGAGCTTCATCCAGACGAATAACGCCGAGAACATCTCTGCCAAATTGCGACTGCATATGAAACCGATCATATACAATCCGTGCTTTGGGGAAATGTTTTGTTACAAGCTTGTTGTAAGATGCGTTCATGTCCATCGCTACCGCGATGACTGCCGACAAGGAGTCGGAGGGCACATCTTCAAAGAACTTTTCAAAATCCTTCATCGCTCTGCCTTTTCCGACTCATAAGATATCTCCCTGCTCCAAATTCATCACGCAGGTTGCATAACTGTGTCCTTTATGGATGGCAAATTCATCAACAGCAAGTATCCTCGGCTTGTAGCCTTCCTCTTTTAACATTTTTTCTCTTTCCCAAATTGCCTCGTCCATGATCTCCCGCTGTACTTTGCGAATAGTATTCCAGTGAATACCGGTCAATTCCTGTATTGCTTTGATGGACATTTTTTGCTGCAAAAAGCCTCTGATCCAGTTTGCAACTCGGTATGTTATCCGTGTTCCGGGATATTTGAAAGGTATTTCTTCTGTAAATGTTTCGTGGCAACAGTTGCATTGATATCTATGGATAAAGAAGTTCCATATGTGTGTAGTACCTCTCTATATTGGAATATCTTTGAGTTTGACTTGTCAATTTTCATAAATATATACACTGCCTCCACAATAAGGACAACGGACTGTCTGCGTTGATTTTACGCTTTCCAGAAACAGTACGCTTTTATCTTTATTAGGGCTGATTCCTATATGTGTTCCTTTAAATCCTTGACTTTCAAATTCAACTTTGATATCATCTAAATAGAGCATAGGTTTCTCTCCTTCATTGTTTGTCTCTTCAACTACAATTCTGGAGCTTCCTATGCTCTTTTTCAATATTTACTTTTGATTATCCCACATTTTTCCGTGATGAGGGTTAAAATTTAATCGGTGCAAAAAGAAAAGAACCGCAGTCTTGACACATTGTATCAAAATTGCGGTTCTTATTTGGCTGAGCCGGCGGGATTCGAACCCACGGGTGACGGAGTCAAAGTCCGTTGCCTTACCGCTTGGCGACGGCTCAGTATATATTCTACTTTTATTGATTATTAAAAAACAAGCCGCCAAAGAATTTCTTCAGCGGCTGTTGGTGACCCATCGGAGATTCGAACTCCGGACACCTTGATTAAAAGTCAAGTGCTCTGCCAACTGAGCTAATGAGTCAAATGGGGTGGAATGCCGGATTCGAACCGGCGGTCTCCAGTGCCACAAACTGGCGCGTTAACCAACTACGCTAATCCCACCATAAGTGGCGCGCCAAAAGGGACTCGAACCCCTCGACCTACTGCTTAGAAGGCAGTTGCTCTATCCAGCTGAGCTATTGGCGCATCAGTTGCTGACCTCAGTCAGCCTTTATATTATACCCATATACGGCATATTTGTCAACACTTTTTTGAATTTTTTTCATATTTAATTTTTAAAAAGTTTTTTTCGGACAAAATCCGCCAAATTACGGCTTTCCGTATTTCTGAGCAAGTGCAAGATTCCTATAATCGGGTTCAGATGAAACCTCTCTTATAAGCTTTACAAACTTAGGAAGTTGATACCGCTGATCTTCACTAAGCAATTCAATTTCTATTGTTGCCCTGTCATTCCAGAACGGATAAACATCAAGTTCGCAGTAGGTGCTGTTGTCAACAATGCAATATCTGTCTTTACTGATGACGCCTGTAACATACTGCCTTTGAGCAAGGTACGAGTCATATTGTTCTTTTGAAATATAATTTTCAATTTCGATCCGCTTAATATCCGATATTTTGATTTTTACGGTTTTGATATATACAGCCTTGTCACCCTCTCCCCTTTTGCGGATTCTGAAATATCCTTCCTCGGGAGTAGTGAGGTATGCCTGTGTAATAGGAATTCTGCGACAGGTTTTTATGCTGTTCAAAAATTCAATATCAGGATATTCAATCAAAAATTTTCTTTCAATTTCAAGTGGTTTCGGAATTCGAGAAATGCGACAACCTCCTTGAGAAGTCTTTTCAGCTTAGTATCAAAGTCGGTCGAATTATCAATAATTCTCAGATGCGGTGTGCCCGTCCACACAGCCATAACATCTGTGTCAACTTCTCTTGCTTTTTCAAGACTTTCTTCTCTGCGAAAAATATTGGTTTCTTTTCCGTAATACTCTTCTGCACCGTCTGCGGAAGTCACAAGATGAAATACTGCGTCATAAGAGCTTCGTATTACATCTTCATTCAAATTGTGAATACCTGCATACTTTGCAAACTCATCTTCCGTAACATATGCTCTGCTGTCAAGCAATCCCCTGTCAAAAAGCAAAACCGCCTTTTCACAATCCATATTTTTGGCAATTTGCGTTTTTTCATTCTCCTCAGCAAGCTGAATTTCAAACAGTTCTCTGTGAAATTCATAAGAACCTACATTTTCGGGGGTTTTGCCCTCACTAAACAATCTGCTTGCAACCTCACCGATTGTAATTGTAGGAATATTAAGCTTTGTAAGCTCTTCGCTGATATATTTCAATGCGGAAGTCTTGCCGCCGCAGGGTCCTCCCGTCAATACTATTTTTACAACTTCAGCCATAAAATCACCCATGTAACTTATTAAATTAAGTATATATCCCAACAGTAATTTTTTTATTCTGTAGAAGAACATTTTTGTTTGGTTTTTGACCTTTAAAAGATAATAATCGGCAAAATGAAAGTTTCTTATGCAGTAAAATTCATATTATACATTAAAAAGCGTATAAATTATCATAAAAACGGTGAAATATGCTGTTATAACATTGACAAGTTGCGTGTTAAAGTGCTAAAATATGTGTATAACCAATGAGGGTTTTTCTTATATTGAAAGGAAGTATTTATGATGGAAAAGCAGAATATTGACTGGGCAAACATTGGCTTCGGTTATATGCCCATCGGTGAAAGATTTGTAGCTAATTATAAAGACGGTAAGTGGGACAACGGCAGTATGACAGCCGACACCACAATTACTATCAGCGAATGTGCAGGCGTTTTGCAGTATGCTCAGACTTGCTTTGAGGGTATGAAAGCGTACACTACCTGTGACGGCAGAATTGTTGTGTTCAGACCTGACCTTAACGGACAGAGAATGGAGGACAGCTGTAAGCGTCTTGAGATGCCTGTATTTCCAAAAGAAAAGTTTGTTGAGGCTGTTTGTAATGTTGTTAAGGCAAATGCCGATTATGTTCCTCCGTACGGCACAGGCGCAACACTTTATATTCGCCCGTATATGTTCGGCAGCGGTCCTGTAATCGGTGTTAAGCCATCGGCAGAATATCAGTTCAGAGTATTTACCACTCCTGTAGGTCCTTACTTCAAGGGCGGTGCAAAGCCTATTACAATTAAGGTTTCAGACTTTGACAGAGCTGCTCCTCACGGCACAGGTCACATCAAGGCAGGACTTAACTATGCAATGAGCCTTCACGCTATTGTTACCGCTCATGCAGAAGGTTTTGACGAAAATATGTACCTTGACGCCGCTACAAGAACTAAGGTTGAAGAAACAGGCGGTGCTAACTTTATTTTTGTAACAAAGGACAACAAGGTTGTTACTCCAAAGTCTAACAGCATTCTCCCCTCAATTACCCGCCGTTCACTTATGTATGTTGCTGAGCATTATCTTGGTCTTGAGGTTGAAGAAAGAGAAGTTTACTTTGATGAAGTTAAGGACTTTGCAGAATGCGGTCTTTGCGGTACAGCTGCCGTAATCTCACCTGTCGGCAAAATTAACGACCACGGCAAGGAAATTTGTTTCCCGAGCGGTATGGATGAAATGGGTCCGATTACAAAGAAGCTTTACGATACACTTACAGGTATTCAGATGGGCAGAATCGAAGCTCCCGAAGGCTGGATTAAGGAAATCAAGTAATCATTTTTATACATATAACAAGACGGTCTGCGAGAACAGACCGTCTTTTATTTGCAGTTTTTAATTATATTGTTGTAGGCAACATCCACGGCAGACTCATCTGTATTGCAATGCAGTACATAAAATTTTGTATGCCGAATAAGATTATCAAGATTTGAGAGCAAAGAGATTCCATCTGACTTATTCACAAATTTGACAGTTGATTTGTAGAGCCTTTGTACAATCTCATTTGTGTCGGGAATTGTAACAAAATTATCGTCTGAGCGTTCTATGAATATTATAGCACCTACGGGAACGGTTTCGTTGTTAGCAATTCCGCTTCCGCCGTCAAACGGAGTTCCGCAGCATAGCGGGACTTCGTTTTTAATTTTCACAACAGGCTTATCGTCATTGAGAATATGAGCTTTTGAGCCGAATCTTTTCAGCCACATCTTTGTATGAGTGGATTTGCCGACGCCTGAATCGGCGGAAAACAAATACGCTTTTCCGTCAAAAACAAGTGCCGAGGAATGCACAAGCATAGCGCCACGGTGAATTATTTTGCGGTTAAAAATTGACGCCGTTGCAAATTCTTCGGCTTCATCAATGGTTGAACCTTCAACCATACGGCTCAACAGGGAATTTAAGTATGAGTCTGACGGTATTGCAGAAAAATCTGCACTTCTCTCCCCTTCATACAAAAACGGTTCGCACAATTTTTTTAAGTAATCAAATTTTGGTTCAATTTCAACGATAAAATCAGCTATTAAGTATTTTGGCAAAGCGTCCTCCGAAATAAAACAGACTCACAAAAGTGAGCCTGTTTTTTTATTGGTTAGTTTAAATGAACGATAAACTTCTGAATTTCCGTTGCGTCAACTACCGTGATGTCACCGTCGTTGTTATAATCGGCAAGATGTTTTTGTTCTGCCGAAAGCTCAACAATACCGACAACATACTTCTGCACAAGGGTTGCATCTAAAATATTAATCCCGCCATCCATATTTACATCACCGACATCATAAGCAGAAATGCCCTCAAACGGAATATTGTTAGCCTTCGCATATTCCTCGGCATAAGAACCATAGCTGCCCTTGATTGTTACATTCGGAGAGCTTCTGAAAGCGTTAGAAGCAATAGAAGTCACGGATGTAGGAATATACACCTCTGACAGCGATGCACATTCAGCAAAAGCACTCTTACCAATCGCACTTGTACCGGCAGGTAAATATACCTTGCCTAAAGAAGTACAATTGTAGAACATCTGATCGGTAATTTCACTCGGCACACAGTTAAAGGTAACGGATTTTAAACTTGTGCAATTCTGAAATACGGCAGCACCAAAATCTCTCACCCAGATAGGAATTGAAATTGATTCAAGTGAAGTACAACCGTAAAAAGAATCAGTACCGATTCTTCTAAGATATCTTGCTTCGTTAAGCCTGACCGATGTTATTGCGGTCTTTCCCACAAAGGCAAAATCAGAAATTTCCGATACCGACCAGCTTTGAAGCTTAAGCGGAAGAACAATATCGGTCTTATCACCTTTATATCCGGTTACGCTCGCATTACCGTCGGAAACAGAATATACAAAGCCGTCGGTTTCATATGAAGCCGCAGAAATTTGAAATGTAGAAATCAGCACCAATAAAAATGCGAAGATACAAGCAGAAATCTTTTTTATCGAAACAAAAAACTGTTTATTCCTCTTCAAAACCATCAATCTCATTTCCATAATTTTTCTTATCCTCAGGCGTATCATCAAGACTACCGGTCAAAATTATATCCTCAAATTTAAACTTAACAAGCTCAAATTCAGGGGAGAAATATTCTTTTTTCATAAATAACTCCTTAATTCATTCTGTATGTGCAACAGTTGCCTGCTGCACATACAAATTAAAATTTATTATGACTTGTTTGCAATATCATAAAATGTGAAGTAAACCGGATTGCTAAGTTCAACAACCGTTTCACCACTTGCATCGGTATACTGGATATATGTATAGAGTCTAAATACACAATTGTTATTACCTTTGACATTTTTAAAAAGAGTATAATACTGAAGTCTGTTCTTGTTATCAAGTTTACTATTATCAATCTGTTGTTTTACAGACTTAATCGTAGATTGGTCGTTATTAATTTTATTGATTGCATCATCTTTAGCAGCATCAAGTTCAGTCTTATTATACTTTTTAGCATAATGATCCAAGTCGGTTATATATCCTGTACCAGTCTCATTTTCATCAAGTTCTAACCTCTGAATAAGAACACCTGCCTTAACATTTTCGCTGTTAGGATCAAATACACTAAGTTGTTTGCCGTTATAGAAGAAGTTAAGTACAAAGTCAGCGTAAAGCTTGTCTTCACCTTTTTCCTTAATGAAATCTTTAGCTGTATTAAGTGAAGTCATATCATCAGCGTCAAATCCGGCAAAATTGGAATTTGTATCAGCTGTCCACTGGTTTCTTGTTACTTCCATAAACTGAGTTGAAGTAGAAACTTCCTTAACAGATGCAACTGGAGTTGAGCTTTCTCCATAAACAGGAACTATCCAACAGTTATCATACGCTACATAGCTGAAATGTCCTTCACTGTTGTATGCTTTAATAACAAGATTTTTACATTCCGGATCGGAGTAGATTGCCCAATACATAAACTGATTATCTTTATATGTTTTCGGAGCAGTGATATCATAAGTATAAGTTCCGTCACCATTTGATGTATAGAATACTGAACCGTAAGGTAATTCAGATGAACCCTTTTTTGTGAAAAGTACAAAATTACCGTTTTCGTTATTATAAGAAGTAGGTTTATTAGTATCCTTATCACGGAAAACATTAAGGTGGATTGTTCTGTCTGACTGAGTTGAATTAACAACAGCTGATGCTATTGAGTCAGTAACTGATGAATCGAAAGCGGTATTGCTAACAGGAATTTCATTCCAAGTAAGATTCTTTGTAAAGTTTGACTCATACGGTGCAAGAGTAAGGATAAAGCTATCTGTAAGAGTTACCTTTACATCATTACCACTCTCATCAATTGTGTATGATGAAGTGTTTTCGGGATCAACATAACCAGCCTTGTTGTAATACTTTTGATCACCCATTCTGTCAGTGTAAGAGAACTGAACCTTATACGGTACTTTAATAGAAGTAATGTCAGAATAGAAGTTATAGTATACTGTTCCCGCATTATCACCAATAAGAGTATTCTGATGTGTTTTATAATAATCATTAAACGAGAACGTATATACTGATGTAGTTATAAGACCTTCTGTTCTGTCTCCGCTAACTTTTGTTGTAAAACCAGTAGTAGGATTAAAAGCAGTTATATCTGTTGTGTTTTCAGCAGAATAGTAGCCTTTGAAATTATAAAGGTTCTTTGTTGTTGTGAAAAGAGTAACAGTTACAGTAAGACCTGTTTGCACTGCTAAATCAGCAATTATATTCTTATCAATCGAAGCTGTGCCGGCAATCCTGCCTGAATTATAAAGAGATTTACCCTCGCTGTCTTTAACAACAACCTGAATTTCGGTAGTGGCTTTACCACCGCCTGCATTTGTTCCGTTGTACAATGAATGGTGGAAGGTCATTGAACCGCCCGGGGTTTTGATATAACGAGCAACAAGCGTTACATCTGAATTTCGTGTAACAGCACCAGTCAAACTGCTCATATCTGACGGATTGATTGCCTTGTAATCACCATCAATAAGACGATACCAACCAACAAATGTGTATGTTGCAGTTGAAGTTGCATTAACTACAAACTTATAATCCTGAGTATTATCAGCTTCAGTTTTAAGTTTTCTTACTTTATCCACAGGATCGGTAAAGTATGCACTTGCTCCTGTTGTCGTTCCTTCAATTGATGAAGGTTCATCATCAACAAATGTATCATCTTTGAAATTGCCTACTTTGTAGTCATCAAGGGTATTTGCATACTGAATCTTGATTTCACCGGTGATTTCCTGTCGATTCTGAGAATAGTACCAACGACCGTCAAGACGATTGCCATAATCACCACCGCCTGAGATAGCTGCCTCAAAGTTAATCTGAGCATAAACACCTTTATATTTTTGATACAAAGTTTTAAATGTTTTCCAATATTCATCTCTCTTATCCTTACCTGGGAGGAAGTCAGTAGGAGTTGATTCAGAAGCAATGGCGGTTGTCATTTGCTCATCGGACTTGCCAAGGGCATACAAGAGAGCTGATGAAGGAATAGTAGCCACTCTATCGCCAGCCTTGTTATAAATGCTCCACGCAGTTGCATATTTACCGATGTAGTTATTTTGATAACCGTCCGAAATAATTGACAGGTAATTATCCTTACTGGTGACACTCTTAGTGTCCTTATAGTCAAGCTTCTCTGTACCAATTTTATTGCCAAAAATATCTGTCGGATAATTCTGGTAGTCAAGGAATACTTCCCAACCGGCAGCATCAGCTTTAGAAGCAGCAAATGTATCAGCCGGTTCATTATTAAATTCGTTATACTTAAAACGATAAATAATGTTATCAGCAGCACCGCTCTCAGCTATCTTAACAAAATCATCGTAGTCGTATGTCTGTGCATTATCTTCTCTCTGATTTTTACCGTTATAAGCACTATGAACATCGTCCCAAACATAGTTATTAAGCGTCATACCTGTAATCTTCACTGGGGTGGTACCACCATTGTCTATAGATTTAGGAATCTGAGTAAAGATAGAACCGTTGTAGTCAACCATTGGTTGTCCGGGGTAATAGCCTAATGCTTCTAATGTTGTCTTACCACTACCATAATATACATAACATGAAGGAGTATTGCCCCAAATTTGTTTTGCAGAATCGTAGTTCTCAATGTAGAAATATACGCAATTTGAGTCATCTTTGAGGAAGTAAACAGGTGTTATTTCAAGCTTTGTTTCATTATAAAGTTCTTGATTTACTGTAAATTCAAATGTATATACATCACTATCATGGCTCTTACCTTCGGACTGTGAAAGGACACCACCGAAGATACCGTTAATGCTAAAGCCCTTTACATAGTAGCCGCTACCGGATACGCCGGCAAAAGTTTTGGACTCATCAATTGTAGTTGTTACTTTAACTGTTGACTTGTCGGGAACTTTTTTAACTGTCTGAGCTTTGTTAGAGAATGAATCGGTAGCTTTAAGAGTTTTTCCCTCAGGGGTTGTAACTTCAATTGTTGTATTGCCTAAATCTGCAATAGTAGCAGTAGTGCCACGAATTGTACCGTCTTTTGCCGTGATTTCAACAGTATCAGCAGGTGCTACATCAAAAGTAGGCTCACAAGAATAAGTTACTTTCCCATTAATATCTGAAACAATAATTTTGAATCCAATCAAATCATCATTTCCGTTCCAAATTTTTGGAACCTTTGTATTATTACTGCTACCACTAATAACACTATTGTTGCTTTTGAAATAAAATTTGTTTTGTTCGACTTCATTAATTGTTACATTGGTATCTCCATGTGTAACGCCACTTGTTGTATTACTTGTAGAGAATACAAAGAAACAATCTTTCTCCTTAACTATATTGTCAGTTGCAACATCAAACTTTGCGTAATACTTACCATCATTCGTTGAATAAAGCTCTTTAGCTTCGTAATTGGAAAATGAAGCATCCGTTCCCCAAAGGATATAGCGGCCGGATGGTTCACCTGAATCTTCTACTTTAAAGTTAGCGGTTACGGTTGTATCAGCTGTAATCTTAAGAGAAAGTGAAGGTTCGGTACGAGTTTCTGATTCATCATTAACCTTCCAGCCGATAAATTTGTAACCTTGGTTTGGTTGTGCAGTGAATGTTACTTCATCGCCCACGTTTACTTTTGCAGGAGATTCGAGTGAAGTTGTTCCTTTCATTGCAGAAACAGTACCGTATGTTTCGTTATTCGAACCGAATGTTACTGTAACCGGATTGGAAACAGGTGGATTCATAGCTACACTAAATTTTGTTTCATCGGACACAGCTGTAAAGCTTGCACCGGTTTTAGTTTCACTTTGCTTTCCGTATGTAATTGTATTGAGAGTATAACCGTTTTCGCCCTTAACATTAACCGTGAATGAAGATCCTTCTTTGATATTAAATGACTCACCCTCGTTGTGGATTTTAGAATTTGCAACAGCTGTTACAGTTGCGTTGTCAACAGTAGGAACTGTAATTTTTACGGTTTTGGTCGGTTCAGTAGGCTGAATTGAGCCACCTTCAGTCACCTTAACAGTCTTATCACCGTCAAATGTAAAAGAGTATGAACCGTTTTTTATTACAGAAATACGATAAAAAAATACCTGCTCTTTCTGATTAGGATTAGATTCCATAGGAACATAACGATCTTCTATACCTTTATCACTAAGATTACCTGCACATTCTTTATAGTCAACTGTTACATCATTTCGAGTTTTCCATACCGTATTACGATAAGGTTTCTCAGCATTCTCATTCACTATGAAATAGAAATTACCGCCGACATTGACAGGAAGATTACTCACATAATAGCTCGAACCGTTTTTAGTCATATGCACTTTATGCCAATTTCCAGAATAGTGCTCGATATCAGGATTAGTAGAATACCAAAAATAATAATCACCCGTAACAGGCTGAGTTGTTTCAGCAGACGAATCGGAAGTAGCAGTAACCGTTACTGTATTTGTAACAGAAGTGTAGTTATCTGCTGAAGCTGTGACTTTATATGTAGTTGTAGCCGTAGGTTTAACTTTAATTGATGCAGTAGAGTCAGATGTTGTCTTTCTACCAACAGTTTTGTTACTTGCATCAGTAAAAGTATAAGTTACATTACCAACAGAAGAATTCTTACCCTTAAGTGTAGCAGTGAGGGTTGATGACTCTCCCCCAGAAATTGATGTAGGATTAGCTTCGAGAGTTACACTATCAGCTACGGGGTCAGTTGCAAGTGTTTGAGTCACTTCAAGTCGACTACAAGAATTATTATAATTTTTATAAAAAACGACATTCAAATTAATTTTATCAGATTTGCTTATCGGAGTCAAATTGAAGTTGTCATTGTCTTTATAAAGATTCTCACAAACAGTATTATCTTTAGAAAAAGTAACACCATTAAAAGAATACCAATTGCTACCAACAACAATTTTAAATTGGTAATTATCAGATCCATTAATAACGATGGAACCAGTATATTTATTATTGGCCGAATCAGGTTCCAACTCTACTTTTTTCCAATTGTTCATAGAACCAGCAAAATAAACATTACCATTATCAGTGATAATACTATTTTGATTAGCCTCAGCATTAACTGTTGAAACAGTACCGATAAGCATTGTTGACAGGAGCATCATTACCGCAAGGATGACGGAAACAGTGCTTCTGCCTAAATGAGAAATTTTTGTTTTCATAAATATTACCTCCATAACCGAATATTTTGGTTTTAGTTAGGTTCGGGTTCGACCTTTACCGCCTGACCAACGGTAAAATATAATCAGCAAAGCCATGGGATTTTGAAGTTAATTTACAAAAAAACAACGAGAATTCAGCCGAAAATTGTATCCTTAACCTGTTTCAGTCAAAATGTGAACACTATAACCCATATTCTTTATAGTAGATTATACCATTTTAGATTAATTTTTTCAATTAGGTTGCAATAATTTTATTGTGTTTGTTTCATGTGATAGTTTTGTGTTTGTTTTTACATTCAGTTTTGCCGTTTTGACAAGATATTTTTATGTTATGCACAAGTTATGGTGCGTTTTTTGTAGAATTCGTCTATATATCGGTGTTTTTAATTATTCCGATTAAGAAATTGTTATGCCGTGTGCTACAAATTTGATAATGTTATTTTGCTGAAAGTTCAATATTTGAATGTTGTAAAGTAACATTATAAAATCAGTTTGACGGAAAATTTTCTGCCTTTGCGTGACGGCAGTCCAACGGACACAGCTACGGATAACCGTGCATAGTTTAATATACAAATAAAAATGCCCGACTGCGGTGTCGGGCATTTTGTTTGAGATTATATGATTTTTGATTATTTATCCTTACTTAAAAGCATACGGTCGTTTTCAAGCTTTGAACCACTTGCTTTTTCAAACATTTCGAGGAGGTGTTCAACCGTAAGATTTTTCTTTTCTTCGCCTGAGATATCGAGGATAATTTTGCCGTCACTCATCATAATAAGACGGTTGCCGTGAGTAATTGCGTCATGCATATTATGAGTTACCATAAGTGCCGTAAGGTTGTTTTCGGCAATGATTTTGTCGGAAAGTTCAAGCACCTTTGCGGCTGTTTTCGGGTCAAGGGCGGCTGTATGCTCGTCAAGCAGGAGAAGCTTTGGCTTTTTGATTGTTGCCATAAGGAGTGTTATTGCCTGACGCTGACCGCCCGAGAGAAGTCCTACTTTTGAGGACATTCTGTCCTCAAGTCCGAGGTCGAACTCTGCAAGCATCTGACGGTAACGGAGTCTTTCGTCAGCCTTTACGCCCCACGAAAGTCCTCTTTTCTTGCCTCGTCTTGCGGCAATTGCGAGGTTTTCTATAATTTCCATATCGGCTACCGTGCCTGTCATCGGGTCCTGAAATACTCTGCCGAGGTACGGCGCTCTTTTATGCTCGGGCAATGCGGAAATATCCTTGCCGTCAATAAGAATCTGACCGCAGTCAACAGGCCACACGCCTGCAATTGCGTTGAGTGTTGTTGACTTGCCTGCACCGTTACCGCCGATTACCGTACAAAAATCGCCGTCATTGAGGGTGAGATTAACTCCGCAGAGTGCCTGCTTTTCGTTTACTGTGCCTTTATTAAAGGTTTTCCATACATTCTTGATTTCAAGCATTCTTAACCCTCCTTCTGTGCGTTTTTAGCATTCATTTTTGCAACTTTCTTGAATGAAGTCTTTCTCTTTTTCTGGAGATACGGAACTGCAAGGAAGATTGCAACGATAATTGCCGTGAAGAGCTTTGTATCGTCTGTCGGCATCTTGAGCCAGAGTACAATGCCCATTGCGATATAATAGAGAATACCGCCGACAATTACAAAGACCATTCTGATGATGAAATTCATGTGCTTGCGGAAAATTGCCTCACCGAGAACTTCACCGATGATTACAGCGGCAAGACCGATTACGATTGCGCCTCTGCCCATGTTGATATCCGCAAAGCCCTGATACTGAGCAAAAAGTGAACCCGAAAGTGCAACGAGTCCGTTTGAAAGTGCAAGAGCAATTACCTTTGTAAAATTGATGTTAATGCCCTGTGCCTTGCTCATTGCAGGGTTTGAACCTGTTGAACGGATTGTTGAACCCTGTTCCGTGCCGAAATACCAATACATTGCGGCAATTACAACGGCACAAATTCCAAGACCTACGAGAATTGCCATATTTATATTGCTTGCAGAAACAACAAGTGTATAGTTTCTGTAGCTGATTGGGAGGTTTGATTTTCCCATAATATTCAGGTTAATTGAATAAAGAGCAATCTGTGTGAGGATACCTGCGAGAATGTCGGGGATTCCGAGAAGCGTGTGAAGAAGTCCCGTTACAAGACCTGCCGCAAGACCTGCAAGGATTGCTACGATGATTGTTGCCCAAACGGGACAGCCGTTGATGAGCATAACTGCGGTTACTGCACCGCCTGTTGCAAATGAACCGTCAACGCTGAGGTCGGCAAAGTTCAAAAGCTTAAAGGTGAGAAATACACCGAGTCCCATAAGTCCCCAGATTATACCCTGAGCAATATTACCCGGAAGTGCGGATAAAAAGCTCATTGGATTAAGAGAACCGAAGTAGTTTGCTAAAAAATCCATAAAAACCACCTATACATAAAATATCGGGGTGTCGCTTGCACGGCACCCCTGCCAATATTATTTTTCCGAATATGAATTATTCTGCTTTGATTTCTGTGTAACCGTCGGGAACTTTGATTCCGTATGAGTCACAACGATCTTTGATATATTCTTTTGTTACATTCGGAGCTGCCTCAACCTTCATCTTTGTGATGTCCTCACCCTTTACAAGAATGTTGTAAGCCATTTCGCCTGTTTTTCTTCCGAGTTCGTCATAGCTGATTGAGAGTGTTGCAACACCGCAGCCCTTGCAGATGCCTTCTTCGCCGGCAACAATAGGAGTTTTTGCGGCTGTGGCAACATTGTCGATGATACCTGTGTTAGATGCCGCTGTGTTATCTGTCGGGATGTAAAGAACATCGCTCTCATCACAGGCAGTCTTTGCAACTGCGGCAACATCGTTTGAATCTGCAAATGAATATGATTTTACAGTATAGCCTGCATCCTTGAAATAAGGAGTGATTGTATCGCACTGATACTTTGAGTTAGCCTCAGCCGAGCAGTAGAGAATTCCGACATTCTTTGCATCGGGGAAAAGCTCCTTGAGCATTGCCGCCTGCTGATCAAGCGGAGCAAGGTCTGTTGTACCCGAAACATTCATACCCGAAACGCCGTTCCAATCAGACTTGTCGAGCGCTGTGCCGTAGTCTGTGATTGAAGTACCGAGAATCGGAATATTCGGTGTTGCTGTGTATGCTGCCTGAAGTGCGGCAGTACCGTTGCCGAGAATAAGGTCATAGTTTGAAGAAACAAACTGGTTACAGATTGTAGCGCAGGTTGCGGAATCGCCCTGAGCGTTCTGCTCGTCAAACTTTACATTGTCTGCGCCGAGCTTCTCCGTAAGATAATCCTTAAAGCCTTTTGTTGCGGCATCAAGAGCCTCGTGCTGAACAAGCTGACAGATACCGATATTGTAAACCTTACCGTCCGTGCCTGAATTATCTGCCTTTGAGCTTTCTGCAGAACCGCCGCATCCTGCAAATGCGAGTGACATGGAAGCCGCCGCAAGAGCAACTGCGACAATCTTTTTAGCTTTTTTCATTTTAATTTCCTCCTAAGCTTTCAGCACTTTCACGCTGTAAAGCATCATATACTTCTGCACTTTTATGCAATAAAGTGTTTTTAACAACATAAATTATAATACATAAAAACGAAATTTTCAATAGCTTTCACTAATTTTTATTACAAATAACTGAAATAAAAGTTTGATTTTGGTTATTTTGCCACCACATTTTCGTCACCAAGCTGATATTTGAGTTCTTTTATCATTACAGGATTGATATCAACCCACATTGACGAGGGGGCTTTCACCTTTCTTTTAGTGTCGGTAAGATAGAAAATAACAGGCGTTCTGCCGTCAAAAATGTCAAGAACACGCTTTGCACGGTTGTATTTGTCGGTATTGAGGTCATCAATACGCAAATACAACGCAGAAGGCTTTTGTGTATCATTTTTCACAGCTTGCATCTGATAATTTTGCGGAAAATGTTCTGTGTTTTTTATTGCAACAGGGTTATTTTTGCAATCCTCGTTTGTTCGGGCAGACGCTATGGAATCGCAGATAATTTTCGGCTCTTCATTTTCTTTTAAATTGACAGTTCCACGGAACAGCAACGCACCGCCTGCACCGAGCAGAGCGGAATATTTTTCATATACATTCGGAAAAATCACGATTTCAAGCATTCCGTATCTGTCCTCGGCATTGACAAAAGCCATAATCTTGTTATTTTTTGTAAGCTGGGTTTTCAGCTTTGCAACTATGCAGACAAGGCTGACTTTTTTTCCGTCAAAATACATACCGCTGTCATTATTGATTATATCACCCGTTTTGTCGGCATGGATTGCTTTTGAAAAAGTTGTGTATTCATCGAGCGGATGACCGCTGAGATACATTCCAGCAATTTCGTTTTCCATATGCAAAAGTTCAGAAACGGGAAATTCGGGCAAATCGGGAATTTTGGGCTTTGATGATTGAGCATCAACTTCTGCGTCATCAAAAAACGACATCTGACCGCCCGCATTTCTTCTGCTTTCGTACTCAACATCATCAAGTACGGTTTTACTGATTGCAAGCAATTGTCTGCGATTTGCTCCGAGACCGTCAAATGCACCGCATTTTATCAGACTTTCAATTGCTCTGCTGTTCATATTTCTGCCGTAGAGCCTTTTGCAGAAATCGAAGAAATCTTCATAAGGATTGTTTATGCGCTCCGAAATGATTTCATCTATGAAATTTCTGCCGAGATTTTTAACGGCAAGAAGTCCGTAACGGATATCGTTTCCGCTGACCGTGAAATGAAGATTGCTTTCGTTGACATTAGGCGGTAATACACGGATTCCGAGCCGTTTGCACTCAGTGATATATGATGCAAGTTTATTTTGATTGTCAAGAACACTTGAAAGCAAAGCCGCCATATATTCACGGGGATAGTGACATTTGAGCCATGCAGTTTTGTAGGAAATGTTGGCATATGCCGCCGCATGAGATTTGTTGAAAGCGTAGTGTGCAAAGCTTTCCATTTCATCGTAAACGGAAATTGCCGTTTTTTCATCAACCCCACGGCGAATGCATCCTTCAACTATGATATTTCCGTCATCATCAGTAAGACCGTGAATGAATATTTCACGCTCCGACTCCATTACGGCAAGTTTTTTCTTGCTCATTGCACGGCGCACTATGTCCGCTCTGCCGAGACTGTAGCCTGCAAGCGTTCTGAAAATCTGCATAACCTGTTCCTGATAAATTATGCAACCGCTTGTAACTCCGAGAATTTCCTTTAAAAGCGGATGTTTGTAACGAATATGCGACGGATTGTGACGACAGTCAATATAAACGGGAATGCTGTCCATAGGTCCGGGACGATAGAGTGCCGTAACGGCTATAAGATCCTCAATTCGCTCCGGTTTTAGCTGAGTTAGGACATTTTTCATTCCTTGGCTTTCAAACTGAAACACACCCTCCGTGTATCCTTTTGAAAACATTTCAAAAACTTTTTTATCGTTCTCATCAACCATATCGGGATTATAGTCGGGATTTTTATGTTTTATCTGCTTTTCTGCATCATTGATTACGGTTAAGTTTCTGAGCCCGAGGAAGTCCATTTTTAAAAGGCCGAGTTCTTCAAGCGCCGTCATGGTGAACTGTGTTACAACATTATCGTCATTTTTTGACAGCGGAACATAGTCGCTGACGGGCTTGTCGGTGATTACAACACCTGCGGCGTGCATTGTTGCGTGGCGAGGCATTCCCTCAATGCTCATTGCAACATCAAGCAGTTTTTTTATCTGAGGATCGTTATTGCAGCGACTTCTCAGATCGGGACTCAGTTTCAGCGCTTCCTCGATTGTCATATCATGTTCCATAGGAACAAGCTTTGCAACAGAATCTACTGTCGCATACGGAATTTCAAGCACCCTTCCGACATCTCGGATTGCACCTCTTGCCGCCATTGTACCGAACGAAATTATCTGTGCAACATGATCTTCGCCGTATTTACGCACAACATAGTCGATAACCTCTCCCCTGCGTTCCTTACAAAAATCGACATCAAAATCGGGCATACTGACTCTTTCGGGATTGAGAAATCTTTCAAAAAGAAGATTGTACTTTATCGGATCGATTGCGGTTATGCCTATGCAGTAGGCACAAAGTGAGCCTGCACCCGAGCCTCTGCCGGGTCCGACAGGAATTTGGCATATTTTGCGTAGCTTACAAAGTCATTTACAATGAGGTAGTAATCTACAAAACCCATTTGCGACACCGTGTTGATTTCATATTCAAGTCGGTCAATCAGAGCTTTGTCGGGATTCTCGCCATAGTGTTTATAAAGCCCCTCATAGCATTTTCTTCTGAAATAATGCAGATGATCTTCGTTATTAGGAACATCAAATCTCGGAAGTTTGCGTACACCGAATTCAAAATCCACATTGCACATATCGGCAATTTTCTGTGTATTGTCGATTGCTTCGGGGTAACTTGCAAATACCTCACGCATTTCATCTTCTGTTTTAAGATAAAATTCCGAAGTTTTGAACTCCATTCTGTCGCTGTCATTGACTGTTCGGTTGGTCTGAATACAGAGAAGAATATTGTGAACCGTGCTGTCCTGTTTTTCGATATAGTGACAATCGTTTGTTGCAACAATGTCAACACCGATTTCACGGGCAATTTTTATAAGGCTTGGAATTATCCTTTTCTGTTCCTCAATTCCGTGGTCTTGAAGCTCTATAAAAAAGTTCTCACTCCCGAATATATCACGGTAAAATTCTGCCTTTGACTTTGCACCGGCATAATCACCGTCAAGGAGCTTTTGAGGAATTTCACCCGCCAGACAGGCAGAGAGGCAGACTAAGCCCTCATGATACTCGGCAAGGAGTTCATCATCAATCCTCGGCTTTGTATAGAATCCCTCTGTAAAACCCTTTGACACAAGCTTGATAAGATTCTGATAGCCTGTATGATTTTTGCAGAGCAGAACCATATGATAGTACTTTCCGTAGGATGTGGTTTTGTCAAAACGGCTTTGCGGTGCAACATACACTTCACAACCGATTATCGGCTTTATACCCTGCTTTTTGCATTCCTTATAAAAATCGACTGCACCGTACATTACACCGTGGTCGGTGATTGCGAGTGCAGTCATTCCTTTTTCTTTTGCGGCTTTTGCAAGTCTGCTCAGACGGCAGGCACCGTCAAGCAGACTGTATTCTGTATGAAGATGTAAATGTGTAAATGCCATTTTACTCACCTGTTGCTTTTGCCTTTATTTCACCGTCTGAAAAACGGAGTGTAAATTCATCTCCGCTTTTCAGCATTTTTGCGGAATTTACCGCCTTACCGTTTTTTTCGGCAATCGAATAACCTCTTGAAAGAATTTTAACGGGGTTGAGTCCTTCAAGTTTTGCGGCTGTCTTTGTGATGTCGGCAGTCTTTTTATTTATTGTTTCCTGAACAAAATGCTGTATTTTCGTTTTGCAAAGTTCAAGAGATTTTTCATATTCAAAAATTCTCTGTTGTGGTGATACAACGGACAGTCTGGTTTTTAATTCTGTAAGAGCATTATATTTCTGTCTTAATTTCAATGTTGCCATTGACGAAACATACTGCTTTTGCGATTTATAGTAATCAACAAGCTCCGCAGTATCGGGAACTGCAAGCTCTGCCGCCGCAGACGGAGTCGGCGCTCTGAGATCGGATACAAAGTCACAGATTGTAAAATCGGTTTCATGACCGACAGCGGAAATTACGGGAATTTTACAGTTGTAGATTGCATAAGCAAGGTTTTCATCATTGAATGCCCACAAATCTTCAATTGAACCGCCGCCCCTGCCGATTATGATAACATCACAGGCGTTGTATTTATCAAGTTTCTGTACGGCATCAATAAGTTGGGCGGGAGCATTATCGCCCTGAACAAGTACGGGACACATAATTATGTCAGCAGACGGAAATCTTCTTGAAAGAATGTTGCGGATATCCTGAACTGCCGCACCTGTGGGAGAAGTAATTACACCGATTGAATTCGGAAACGGCGGAATTTTCTTCTTATGTTCGGGAGCAAAAAGTCCTTTTTCGGCAAGTGACTTTTTAAGTTGTTCATAAGCAAGCGATAGCGCACCTATGCCGTCGGGCTGCATATCTTCAATATAAAGCTGATACTGACCTGTGGGTTCATAGACTGCAACTCTGCCACGGCAGATTACTTTCATTCCGTCGGTCGGTCTGAACTTTAAATTACGGGCATTGCCGGCAAACATTACGGCTCTTATAACGGATTTTTCGTCTTTGATTGAAAGGTAGATGTGTCCGCTTCTGTAGTGGTCGGTTAGGTTTGAAATTTCACCCGTAACAAAGACAAAATTCAGCCTTGCGTCATTTTCAATAATTGACTTTATATAGAAATTCAGTTGTGAAACACTTAAAACTCGTGGTTTGCTAAACTCGGGTGTGTACATCGTTATACTTCCTGTATCCTAAATATGCAATTCCTGCCGAGTTATCTGCCGAAAACTGCGGCGGTGCGAATATTGCATTATATTTTTCTTCAAAAGAATTTTTTATTATTTGATTTGACATTACTCCGCCTGCAAAGAGCAATGGAATTTCTCCGTATTTTTCAAGCAGTCGCTTGGTCATTTCGGACAAGGTCTGTTCAATATATTTAAGACAAAATGCCGAAACATATTCGGGAGATTTACCCTCGTCAATCAGCTTTTTGGAAAGATTTTCAACTCCGCTGAGACAACAATCACAGCCTTTGAGAGTTGGTTTCACCTTGATTTTTTCTGTATTTTTTAAGGGCAAGCTGTTCAAGCTGAGGACCGCACGGAAATTTTAAACCGAGCATAAGTCCTGTGCGGTCAATCGCCTGTCCTGCATTAAGGTCGAGTGTGTGTGCCGCAAGTTCAACGGAAAAGCCCGTGCCGAATCCTTTGGCAAATACTGCCTCGGTTGTACCTCCGCTGACATGGAAAGCGATAAACTGCTTATCAAACAAATCTGTTCTCTGCGAGCCGAACAATGCTGCCGAGATATGTCCCTCCTGATGTGAAAATGTGTAAAGAGGGATTTTCATTGCGGAAGATAAAATTTTTGCCGTGTTCTCTCCAACGGTGAAACACGGCATATATGAGCCGTCAACAGGTCTTGGACGGCTTGACGCCGCAATTGCGGCTATTTTGCTTGTATCAACATCTTTCAAAAGTTCTTCAATAAGCGTGTGCAGCTGTGCTGTGTGGTGAAACACAGCGTCACTCTGACGAAGTCCGAGCTGACCTTCTTTTACGGGAAGAAGTTTTTTCTGCTGAACCATTTCGCCCGTTTTGCTGTCGTAAAGGGCGGTTGATGTTGTGTAATTTGAAGTGTCAATTCCGAGAAAAAGGCTCATATCACTTCTCCGACTTTCCCGAAAATTCACGGGAATATGTGCCGAGAATACCGTTTACAAATTTGCTCTCGTCGATTGTATATTTCTTGGCAAGTTCAACAGCCTCGTTGATTGAAACGCTCTGCGGAACATTGTCAAGATACTTCATCTCATAGATTGCAAGGCGAAGAATAGCAAGCGACGGCTTTGAAATCCTTGAAAGAGTCCAGCCCTTTTTCAGGTGGCTTGCAATGATTTCGTCAATCTCCTCATGCTTGTCCTCAATGCCGGAAACTACAGCCTGAGCATATGCGCAAACACCGCCTACAAACATTTCCGAATTATCATCTATTGTTTCTTCAAGAGGCTCATCGTCAAAAGACTTTGAGAACAAAAGCATAAAAGCCTGCTCTCTTGACTCACTTCTTGTGAGATTAACCTCTTCCTCAAAAATATCATTAACTTCAATATCATTAGTTACATTGTTCATTTCATTATCCATATTAAGCCCAACTTTTCGTTAAATTAATTTAATAAAGGTAGTTATTATCATCAAGATTATACCATAACTGAAATTGAATGTAAATAAGAATTGACAAAGATATCTGTGACAAATCATTTGAATTTCGGAAATTTCTTTCTGAATAACTCTTCAATAATTTTAGCGCTCTCATCACAGCCGAATGTATCGGACTTTATGCACAAATCGTAGTTATCTGCATTGCCCCATTCGGAAGATGTAAAGTATTTGCAATGGTCGGCTCTTTCACGGTTTACCTTTCTGACCTTTTTAAGAGCATCGTTTACGGAAAGATTATCCCTTTCGGAAATTCTCTCTGCCTCGGTATTTTCATCGGCTGATACAAATACATTGAATGTATGCTTTTTGTTTTTGAGAATCTCGTTTGCAAGTCTGCCGACTATTACGCAGGATTCATTCTGTGAAATGGTTTTTATTACATTTTTTTCACGGTTAAAAAGGCTTTCGACATTCGGCATATTTGCGGTATCAAGCGGTCCGCCGTACCACGCAAAGAAATCGTGAAGTAAAGGATTTTTAATTGTCTGTTCATTCTTTTCAATAAAATCAGGAGAATAGCCGCTCTTCTCAACAACAAGTTTTATCAGCTCGTTATCGTAATACTTAAACCCAAGACTTTCGGCAAGTGCCTTTGCAATCTGTCTGCCGCCGCTGCCGTATTCCCTTGACACGGTGATTACATATGTAGGATTCTGCTCATCATCAGTTTTTTCATCAACCTGAACGGACGGAGTCTTTTTAAGAAGTTTATCTCTGTATTTTCCGAAAGCTTTGTTGATAATGCCGAGAATAAATCCGACAAGAAATGCCGCAATTACTGTTCCTGCACCGACACTGCCAAGGCTGTGAATCATAATCAGACAAGCCGCTGCCGACACTACCACCATAGTGATATCAAAACCCATTTTTATCTTTGAAAATTCGATTTTTGTAACCTGTGAAACAGCAGACATTACACCCTCGCCTGCGAGCGGAATAACATCGGCAGGAAGATACAGAAAAATTCCGACTGCAACAATAACAGAGCTTGCAAGCACCATTAAGATTCTGACAATAAGATTATCGGGTGTCGGAAAGAATGATGCAAGGTAGTTGCAGAATGTTGTAAAATAGCCGAAGATAACGCCTACGGGAATCTGCAAAAGGGTTATTAATTTAAAGTTTTTGCGAAGTAACAAAAACTGAATGAACACAAGAACAATGTGGAATATGATTGTTGCCTTGCCCATTTCTATGCCCCATATGCAGGTCATTGTGTATGGGATTGAGCTTACGGGAGATACACCGAGATTTGATTTTACCGAAAGTGCAATTCCGATTGTCATTATAAAAAGACCGATAAAATACATCGGCAATCTGATTTTCATATTTTTTAAATTCATTACATAACTTCCTTTTCAAAATGCTTTGTCATATTTTCATACACTTTTGCAAGCAGACTTTGGAACACTTCCGTTTCTTCTTCTGAAAAGCCGTCTGTTGCAATACTTTCTACGCTGTCAAATTTTTCATTGAGATATCGGACATACTCTTTTCCCTTATCGGTGAGAAAAACATAGAGTGACCTTCTGTCGCCGCCAAGAGATTTCCTTGCGATATAGCCTTTGGTTTCCATACCACGCAAAATCACGGTTATGGACGCAGGCTCAATGTGACAGCCTGCCGCAATATCCTTTTGTACACAGCCGTTATGGTCTTTTAGGTAATCGAGTATTTTCGGCTGACCCAATGTAAGTCCCGATTCTTTGATACTGCCGAGAAGTGCCTTTTGCACAAGCATATGGTCAGACATCAGCAGATAGTGAATTGACTCTTTCATACACAACCCTCTCTTTAATAGTTTTAATTCTAATTGTTATAATTCTAATTATATATCCGTTTAAATCGATTGACAAGTTTTCGGAAAAATTTCAGCCTATTGCGCAGTATTCTTTGTGAACATAGGAATATTTTTATGCATAAAAAGACAGAGGACACTATGCCCTCTGCTAATTTCATGCCCCTATTACCGATATATCGTCATAATCAACCTCATAATGAGTAACCACGGCATCGTCAATAATCAGAACAGATGTATCGTCAAGCTGAGATTTCGGAACTATTACCGACACACCTTGATCGCTTATATAGCAAAGGCATTCTGAAAATCCTTTGGCTTTGACAATACTTTCAATGCTGTCCTGAATTGTAAAGGTTTTTAGAAGCTCTTCAACATTCTTTTCAGCCTCGCTTTTGTCGGCATCAGACGAGCTTTCAAGATTGAAAATTTCTTTTGCATCATCAATTATTTTATCCTGAGTTGCCTGCCGCTTTGTCCTTTCGGCTGAAAAATAGCTTTTGCTCTCGTTTGAAAGTGCCGCCGTCTGCTGTACCTCATCATCCGACGCCGAAGCAGTTGCACTGACATATGATGCCGCTCCGAGTTCTTTGGCACTTTTGGGAGTTTTTGCCCCCGAAAGCTGCCAGTTTATGTACACAGCCGCTGAAAGTGCAAGCACAAGTGATGCAAAAACGATATATTTTTTCTTAGATTTCATATTACTCCCGACCTTTATTCTGATAATTTTGTAATACATACTTTTGCTGTTGAAATATCAAGCGCTTTTGTGACTGCATCGGTGACACGCTCAACCACAACAGGATCATCACCGCCTTCACACACTACAAGCACTCCTCTTATCAAAGGTTCAATTTCCTTTGTTTTGGTGGTGCTGTTGTCAAGATAAACATATTCAACGGAATTTTCCATAGTGAGCAACACTTCCGTCTTGCCTGCTCCCTGAATTTTTGAAATCACCGTCTGCAAATCATTTTCTATTTTTGTGCTGTATGTTTTAACGGAAAATGCTTCATCTCCTTTTCCTGATGTCAAAGAACCGAAATCAACCCAGTTTGAAAGAAATATTAAACCAATACCGATAAGACCGACAACGATTATGATATTTCTTATTTTTTTACTGTCGAGCATTGATTTCAGCTTTGAACTTGTTTTGTCTTCCATAATTCACTCCGTCATAATGTTTGGTGTAATTCCGAAATTGTCATAAACAATTGACGATACAAGATTTGTGTACCGAACAAATTCTTTGTCTATATATATGCTGATTGACGCTATGATTATGCCGTTGTTTTCAACTCTGCTCAAAATTATATCACACGATTTGATTGTTATATTATTCTGTAAAAGAAGATTTTTTAATGCAGTTTCAAGATTTATCTCCGTCTGCTTTATAACGGCATTGCTGTATGCCTCATCATCAGTTGATATTTCTTTTGCAGAATTTTTATTTTCTTCAACATCGGTATTAAATGACGATACGGCATTTTTTACGGGAACAACCATACAGCAGATAATAAAAGCGCCTAAAACAAGGCTGATGATTTTCTTTGTACTGCCGTCTGTAACAAAGGTCTGAACAAGCGAGCATATTAACGCAGACGCACACATTACAACAACAACCGTAAAAAGTCCGCTCATGATGAACCTCCGCCAAGCATAATTACCGCCGCCGTTGAAAGAATGTAAATTGACATAATGCACAGCAAAACAGCTATGAGAGTTGAAAAGACAGACGATATGTTTTCAAGCAGTTTTGCCGGACCGTTTAGATTGAGAACCTCTGCCGTTGATTTGCCGATCCAAAGGGTAAACATCCACATTACTCCCTGCAAAATCACAGGCATAAACACAATTGTAACGGACAGAATCACTATTATTCCTATTCCCGATTTTAAAAGTCCGATACTGCCCTGAACTACCTTGTAGGCATCCGAAAGTGCCGAACCGACTATCGGGATAAATGAATTGAGGGTAAACCTTACAGCACGGGTTGAAACATTGTCAACCGAAACGCTTATAAGCTGTCTGAATGTAAGCACGGCTGTGAAGATTGTCATAGCAAAACCCAAAAGCCACTTTACGCTCTTTGAAATCATTGACATAAAACCGCTTAGATTTACGGACGGCGATACGGAGGATGTTATGGACAGACCGAGAAACATATTGAGCAGGGGAACAATTATTTTTGACGAAAGCTGTGACACACCCTCCCCTGCCCCTATCATTACGGCATAGTATGATGCCGAACCTGCCACAGAACCCGAGCTTGCCATAATTACAGCCATAACAGGAACATAGGCAAGCATTATATTTGATGCGGTGCAGATTACCGAACCCGTTGATGCGATGACTCCGACAGCCGGGACTACTGCGGCACAGGTTATACAGAGCGTTGCGGTTATATTCAACGAGTTTGAAATATCACAGGACAGCGAACCGTTGTAGGCGCTGATTACGGAACAGAGCAAAAGCAGGGCGGTTATATTGACAAGACCTTTGAGCGGTGAAGAAATGTTGCCGAGTGCAAGCGAGAGAATTTCGCCCATTACATTTTCAAAAGACAGGTTGGCAAGCTTTGAAAAATCTCCCAAATCAACACCCATATTTTGCAGGCTCTGTTTTACATCGTCGGACAGCGAATCAAAAACATTTGACATATCATAAATCATTTCACCTTCTTCAGCGTTTGCACAAACGCATGAAAGGGCGATAAGCACAAACACAACAGTAATTATTACAACACTTTTTTTCACTTCTTCACCTCAATTGCCTGCAAGTGACAACACGGTTTTTAAAATATCCGAATAAAGCGGAAGTGCCGTTACCGTGACCATAATTTTTCCGGCAAGCGAAACATTTGATGCAAGCGACTGACTGCCCGAATCCTTGCAGGTATTCACGGCGAACTCGGTGACAAGGCATATTCCAATTGATTTCAGCAAAATTACTATGTAGTCAATGCTTATTCCCGATGATGCTATGATTTGATTGATTGTTGTAACGATAGCCGAAACCTGAGTAAGCACGCCGATTAAAATAATAACGGAACAGCTTATGCCGAGCATTACGGAGATTTCAGCATTTTTCGGTTTGAGCATTACACAGATTATTACGGTCACAACGGCAAGTACGGAAATTGACAGAATATTCATATTAAAAACCGAAAAGCTGTTTTATTGTGTTGAACAGAGTGCTGATTTGCGTTATTATCAGCGTCAACACAACTATTAGTCCGGCAAGCGAGGTCAGCATTGCCTGCTCCTCTCGACCGCTTCGTATGAGAAGTTGGGTAAGAACCGCAACAATTATGCCGACAGCGGCAATTTTGAAAATAAGTTCAACATCCATTACTACCTCTAAATCATCATAAGGGCGATTGCACTTCCTGCAAAAAATCCCATTGTTTTGTATAGCTTTGATTTTTTTGTTATGGCATCACGGGCTGATGAAAGTTGTTTTGAAAATGACACCTCGTAGAGTTCAAGATGTTTTAACTGCCCCTCTGTATCGGTTTTTCCGAGCTGACCTCCGAAATCCTTCAGCATTGAAATGTCGGATTTTGAAAGCGGTATTTCAGAAGATAATTGTTTTACCCTTTCAAGCCACAATTCGTCAAAAGGTCTGTTACATTCTGAAAAAAGCAATAAATCAAGGCTTGAATTTTCTGCACAGGAATTAACCAGAGTGAAGATATCATCACCGCTGTAGCGAAGATTTGTTGCAAGCAATGATATAAATTCCGTGAATGATTTCAGAAAATCTCTGCGTTTGTACAACCTGCCCGACAAAACAAAACCTATCATTGTACCCGTGCAGACAACAAACAAGCATCCTATGAGTTTAAACGGCAAAGTTGTCACCTACCTGCGATATTTTTACAATTTCACCTGCGTGGGTTCGATTTGACAGAAACACAAGCGTTTGAAATGCTCCTGTTTTCATGAGAGAAACCATGTTTGCTTTCTGTTTCAGTTCGTATTCATTTGCACAATGCGTTGATGAAATTATCCGAACTCCGCAGTTGACCGACTTTTCAACGGCATAGATATCTTCTTTTGAGCCGATTTCATCGCAGATAACAATTTCGGGTGCCATACTGCGGATTGCGTGAAGCATTGCCTCGCTCTTGTTGTATGAATCATAGACATCGCACATTCCGATATCATTCTGAAATTTACCCGATGCCGTGCCTGCAAGCTCTCCTCTTTCATCAATCAGGGCAACATTCTTCTTACCCTTGGTTGACAGAAGTCTTGCAAGGTCACGAAGTACGGTTGTTTTTCCGCTGCAAGGTGCTCCGCATATGAGAACACCTCCCGAAACGGCAATTATCTTATTATAAAGAGAATCCGCACAACCCTTATGCTCCCTTGCAATGCGAACATTGATTGAGGTTATGTCACGGATATTCACGATTTTTCCGTTGTTTACAACCGCTGTTCCGCAGATTCCTGCCCTGTGACCGCCGTACATTGTGACAAAGCCGTTTACAATTTCGTTCTGCCTGTTATACACGGAGTAGTTGCAGATGTTGTTGAAGGTATCGACAATATCGGCTTTTGACACAACCGCCATTGCACCGTCAAGGATTGTGTTGCTAAGTCCGCCGTTTTGCGTTAAGTAGTATGTATTGTCGGGACAGACAAGTGCAAGCGGTCGTGAAAGCCGCAGTCTGATTTCATGAACAGAATCGGCTAATTTAGGTGCAAGCGGTAAAAGTCTGCGTGAAATATTCTTACAAAGGCAGTTGAGTGCAGCCGTAAATCTCTTTTCGTTTTGTTCAGCAAGCATATTTTAAATTCCTCCCAAAAGAGTTTGTACAATAAATACTATGCTGACAAGCACAGTCATATGTCAAAAGGGCAAAAAAATCCCCCGACATAAATCGGAGGATTGAAAATTGTTTTATTTGCTTTTTATTTCACTAAAGATAGCCTTATATTCTTCATCGGTGTAATCACCTGTAAAATTCATATTGCCGTCAGTGATTTCAGCATTTATATACGGGTTTGAAACAGTCTTTCCGTTAATAACAAACCGAACAGCAGAACCGATATTATTTTTAGTGTAGTCTGCAAACTTATCAGTTCCGTCAGCTGTAAGCTTCATATTTAACACCATACCGTTAATATCATCAAGCAAACACACATACTCGATTTGAGATGACTCAATAATAACTTTGTTTTCATCTTCATTATCACGGATTTCTACATTGGTCGGATTATAAATTTTCGGCAATTCAGCATTTGTTGTCTGAACTGTTTCATTAACCGAGGTTGAAACCTGAGTAGTTGTATTTTCAGCAGAAGTATCATTACTTTTTGCATTTCCGCTGCAAGCAGATAACAAAGCAGCAAGTAAAGTTATAACAGCTAAAATCAAATATTTTTTCATTTTAAGTACCCCTTTCGTTATAATTATATAACAACATAAGCAGTGTCAAGTATTTATTGTAACTATTTCATTGACAGCATTTCTTTTAATTCTTCTTCGGAAATTATTGCAACGCCTAAAGTTTGGGCTTTGGTTAGTTTACTGCCGGCATCTTCGCCTGCCAAGACATATGAAGTCTTTTTTGAAACTGATGAACTTGTTTTTCCGCCGTTCTGTTCAATGAGTTTTGAGGCTTCACTTCTTGTCATTGTGGGAAGTGTGCCTGTGAGGACAAAGGTTTTGCCTTCAAAAAGACCGCCCGTGTTTTTCGGCTGAGAGGGTTTCATTTTCAGACCGAGTGATTTAAGGTCTGCAATAAGCTCTTTTGTGCCGTCAAGTGAAAAATAATTTTCAAGGCTTTCTGCCATAACAGCACCGAAACCGTCTATCTTTTCAAAATCTTCTGCCTTTGCGCTCATAATATCGTCAATTGTTGCAAAGTTTTCGCAGATTATCTTTGCGGCTTTAAGACCTATGTTACGGATTCCGAGAGCAAAAACAAGCCTGAAAAGTTCGTTTTCTTTTGATTTTTCTATTGAAGAAATAAGATTTTGAGCAGATTTTTCAGCCTTGCGTTCAAGGCTTGAAATATCTTCTGCTTTAAGTCTGTAGAGGTCGGCAGGAGATTTTACAAGTCCTTCGTCTGAAAGCTGTTCAAGAATTGCAGGACCGAGTCCGTCAATATCCATTGCGTCACGGCTTACAAAGTGAATAAGATGTCTTGTCAGCTGTGCGGGACAATCTGTGTTTGTACAACGGATTGCCGCCTCGCCCTCATCGTGTGTAACAGGGTTACCGCAAGACGGGCATACAGACGGAAATTCAAACGGCACGGCATTTTCAGCGTGTTCCTTAACTGACAGAACTTCGGGAATAATCTCGCCTGCTTTTCTGATTATAACCATATCTCCTACGCAAATACCTTTTTCATCTATAAAATCTTTATTGTGGAGTGTGGCACGGCTTACTGTTGTTCCGGCAAGAAGTACGGGTTCAAAGTTGCCTACAGGAGTAAGCACACCTGTTCTGCCGACATTGATTTCGATATTGAGGAGTTTAGTAGGCTTCTCCTCGGGAGGATACTTATATGCCTCCGCCCATTTGGGATATTTTGCGGTACTGCCGAGAAGTCGGCGGCTTGCAAAGCTGTCAACCTTGACAACCGCACCGTCAATTGCATAATCAAGCTCTCCACGCATATTTCCTATGCGCTCAATTTCCTCAATCACCTCGTCAACATTATCGTAAACACTGTAGAATGCAGTCGGAAAGCCGAGTTCCGTAAGATAGTCAAGCCCCTGTATATGGCTTTCAATCGTCATTCCTCTGATTTGCTGAATATTGAACACGAATATATCAAGACTTCTCTGAGCGGTTATTTTTGCATTTTTCTGACGAAGTGAGCCCGCGGCGGCATTTCGTGGATTTTTAAAGGTTTTTTCCTCGTTTTCTTCCTGTCTGCGAGTGAGTGCGTCAAACGAATTGAATGACATATACACCTCACCACGAACCTCGAGATATTCGGGTGCATTCGGAATACGCTTTGGCAGACTTTTAATTGTCATAAGATTTTCGGTTACATCTTCACCGACAGAGCCGTCGCCACGGGTTGAACCTCTTACAAAAACACCGTTTTCATATTCGCATGATACGGAAAGACCGTCAAATTTAGGTTCAACAACATAGCGTACATTCGGCACGGTTTCTCGCACTCTTGCGTCAAATTCACGAAGCTCTTCGTGTGAAAAACTATCGTGAAGGCTTTCCATTACAACCTCATGAGTAACGGGAGAAAACTTTTCTCCTGCATTGCCGCCGACACGGTTTGTCGGTGACATAGGAGATTTGAGTGACGGAAATTCCTTTTCGATATTCTCAAGTTCACGCATGAGCATATCGTAATCGTAGTCGGAGATTTCCGGATCATCCTGATTGTAGTAAAGGTTGTTGTGGTATTCAAGCTGTTTTGTAAGCTCTTGGGCACGATTCTGTGCTGTTATAAAATCCATTTTGGTTTCCCCATATCATAAATTTATCGGTAAAATAAGTATCTGCACCTGTGTTTAAAATATTACCTGTTATTAACCTGTGAAGTTCCTTTTTCACGGAGGAAGGTTGATTCAAGGTCTGCAAGGTGAAGCTTTACGGCAAGCGGATATTTGTCATAAGCCTGACTGATTGTGCTGCTGTTTTTGTCACCAAATTCACCCATATGCCAACGAATTGCCATAGCCTCATCAATTTTAAGGTGCATTTTGCGTTCAATGAGAAAAACAGACTTTTCGCCGTGACCGTAGGGAAACTGATCTTCAATTGCATAATACGGCACTTTTTCCCACTGACCTGTTTTTTCATTCTTGACATTTCTGCTTGAAACCTTGTAGAACTGAGCCTTGCACAAATCGTGAAGAAGTCCGCAGATTGCAAAACTTTCAATATTGTCGGTTTCTTCATCATAGTGCTTTTCCATCATTGTATTGAACACGCTGACGGAGTGCATTACAAGACCGTTTTCACAGGCACAATGATATTTTGAACTTGCAGGGGCGGTAAAAAAATCAGTTCTTTTGAGCCATTCCAAAAGCTCGTCAGCACCCTGTCTTGTGATATATTTGTTGTAGATTTCAATAAATTCTTCCTGCGGCGTCATATTAATCCTCCTCATATTTTGTATTTTTAAAAAGGCAACAGCAGATAATCTGCCGTTGCCCTGCATTAAAAGTTCAAAAGATTTACTTTGCTGAAGTTGTAGCTGTTTCCGTAGCCGCCTCGGTTACTGCTGTTGTAGTAGCCTTTGCAGAACCGTCATCCTTTGTATAGAGAATGTCATTGAGCTTGAGTCCGTTGCTCTCTACGGAATAAGCAACATCCATTTCAACTTCATCTGTGTAATAGTACTTGATGATGATTGTGCCGTTCTTGATTAAGTAAGTACCGTCAACATTGAGTGCGTCTGACTGGTTGATTTCAACAGTACCGTCATCATTAAACTTGTATGTCATCTTAGCGTAACCGTTATCATAAGTCCATGAACCTGTGATTTTCTTGTCAGCCTTGAAGTCCTTATCAACCTTCAATTCAGGCTTAACCTCTGAACCTGACTTGAGTTTCACCTTGTTGGCAGCAGTTGAAGTTGAAAGCTCAAGAGTTCTGCCAGAGAACATATTACCCGAAACAGCGTAGTTACAGCTTGTTTCATTGCCGTTAAGCGTCATGGCAAGTGTCTGATTACCCGAATCATCTGTTGAAACCGTGTATGTACCATTCCAAACCATTGAACCGATTCTGTAATTGAGAGTATTGTCACCGTTAAATGTGTAGTAAACATCAACTTTTGACGCCTCGTCGGATGATGCTGAATTGCCTGTTACATCAACAGATTCAATCCATGTTCCTACAATGCTTGTATCAAAAAATCCTTTGATTACGAAAAGAGTAGCTGCCGCAACCGCAACAATTACGATACCTATAATGATAGGAAGCTGAATAATACTCTTTTTCTTTGGCTGCGGAGCAATCACGCCGTTTTCGTTTGCAGGTTCTGTTTCAGCAAAAGACATTTCTTCGCTTTCTGTGGGCTCATCTGCAACGAATGTTGTATTTTCTGTTGTTTCTGCTGTTGTATCTGTGTTGGTATTCTCTGCCTCATTTTCAGAAGTGAGAATTTCTTTATTCTCGTCCAACTGTGATACCTCCTTAAATTTTGTCATCGCTTTCTATCATACTATAAATATGAAAGAAAATCAACTGTTTTTTATGCCGTTAAAATGGAATAAAATTATTTAAAATACATATAAAGTTCGCATTTCAGCGTTCCGTTATAAAGTTTGCGGCGTTTGTCAGCCTTTCTGCCGAAGATTTTTTCAAAATCATCATCGGGGCTTATAACGGTGTAGCTTTTACCCTTCATTCTTTTAAAATGTTCACCCATAACCGCATACAGCTTTTCAGCTGATTTTACATCAAGTAATCGTTCACCGTATGGCGGATTTGTGATGATTGTCTGAAAACCGTCCTCAAGTTCAAAATCTTTAATATCACGGTTTGCAAATGTTATTCTGTCGGCAACTCCTGCAATTTCTGCGTTTTTCTTTGCGATTGCAAGGGCTGAATCGTCTATATCGTAACCTGTTGCCCTAAATGTTGCGTCGTGTCTTATTTTCTGTCTTGCATTTTCTCTTGCTGTTTCAAAAACATCTTTCGGAACACAATTCCAATGTTCACAGGCAAAATAACGGTTAAGTCCCGGAGCAATGTTAAGCGCTTTCATAGCCGCCTCAATAAGAATTGTGCCGCTGCCGCACATAGGATCGGTTACAAAGTGGTTTGCCCTTACTCTTGAAAGGTCAACCATAGCGGCGGCAAGTGTTTCTTTTATAGGGGCATCATTTGAATCGGCACGATATCCACGCTTGTGAAGTCCTGCGCCCGAAGTGTCAAGCATAATACTTACCTTGTTGCGAAGAATGAGAAACTGAATCTGATGCGGAGCACCTGTTTCGTCAAACCACGGAAGCATATATTTTTGTGAAAGGCGGTCTGCGACTGCCTTTTTAACGATTTTCTGACAATCGGGAACGCTCATAAGGTCGGAATCAAGACATCTTCCCTTTACGGGAAAAGCCTCGGAAATTCCGATATAATCTTCCCACGGTATTGCCTTTACGCCCTCAAACAAATCGTCAAAGGTGTGAACCTCAAATTCCGCAAGAAGAATGAGTATTCGCTCCGCATAACGGGAATTTATATTTGCAAGTGCAAGTGTTGACCAATCGCCTGTAAAGGTAACTCTGCCATTTTCGGCATTGACATTTTCAACACCGAGATATCTCAGCTCATTTGCACAAAGACCTTCAAGACCGAAAATGCATGGAGCGGAAAATTTCATATTCATATTTATCTCCTGTTTTATTGATACACAAATTCTATTAAGACTGAAAGACAAAAAAACAGGGTATCGGAATAACCGATACCCCTTGCTTTTAAAAAATTAATCGGTTGTCGGCTCGAGCACACCATAGTTGCCGTCTGCACGCTTGTAAACAACATTGATTTCATCTGTCTCGGAATTGATAAACATAAAGAAGTTATGGTTTACCATATTCATTTCAAGAATAGCTTCATCAACCGAAATCGGCTTTACAAGAACATGTTTTTTACGAACTACGCTGTATTCATCGTCCTCCGGTTCATCAGTCTGAGCAGCTCCCGTGATTAAATCTTCAATACCGGCGGATTTAATTTTCTTTTCAAGCCTCGTTTTATTCTTACGAATCTGACGCATAAGAATGTCGCAAACCTTGTCAAGAGCGTCATTCATTTCGGGCATTGTGCTTTCGGCACGATAAATCATACCGTTGTCACGGATTGTAATTTCAACAGTCTGACGGTTCTTTTCGAGGGTGACAACTACATTGACAGAAGCATCCTCCGAGAAAATACGATTAAACTTTGAAAGCTTTTTCTCGCATCTTTCCTTAAAGTTATCTCTGAGGTTGACTTTTCTTGCTGTGTAGGTGATTTTCATAAAATCTGCCTCCCTTATATAATTTTTTATTTTCTGCCGTTGCCGTTGCCTCTGCGGCTGTAGCCACGGCTTTCTCCGCCACGCTTAAGATCGGACATCTTATCCTCGCTTGTCTGCTTGAACTTTGACATCATATCCTCAAACGAAGAAGGAGCATTTCTGCGTGAACTCTGCCACTCGTAATCACCCGGTGAAGTTACGGGCGGAGCAGGCTTGTATGGCTCTCTGCTTCTGTGATTCTGTCTTTGAGGTCTGTCAGAGCGTTTTCTCTGCTGTTGCTGTTCTTTCGGGAGAGCCTGTTTCATTGACAGACTGATTTTTCCGTCATTAAGAGCAAGCACCTTAACCTTTACTTCTTGTCCTACTTTTACATAATCACTGATTTCATTGATGAAGGTAGGTGCAACCTCCGAGATATGTACCATACCGGTTTTTGAATCCGGCAAATCAACAAATGCGCCGAATTTTGTAATACCTGATACTTTGCCTTCCAGAATCATTCCGACTTCAATAGCCATAAAAATTTATTACCCCTTAAAATTATTTCTACCCTTTTATTCTCCGGCAACATTAATGAAAATTCTTTCACCGTCACCGACATAGCCTAATTCATCCTTAGCTATTTTTTCAATATATTTTTTAAGATCGTCACCCTTGTAATTCTGAACCTTTTTCAGATACTGCGACTGAATCTCAACCACGCTGATTTGCTGCTGCAAATCCGTAAGCTCTGCCTTTTTCTCGGCAATCTGAACATTCTGATTGATAATTGTAATTACGGCATAAAAAACAAAACCGATAATTGCGAGATAAATCAGAATATATCTTCCTTTTTTACGCTTTTTCGGAGTTATCTCCTTTATTGCGCCGTCTTCTGTCTGCCGAGAAGCCGCAGTGCTTTCTTTTACTTTCTTTGTGCTTTTTTTCATCTTCAAAACTATCTGCTTTCTCTGCTGAATTATTATTATCGTTTCTAAATATACCTTTATTCTTACCCTCATTATACAATATGTTGTTGCTGTTTTTCAATAGCTTTTTCAGATTTTTTTAATTTTTTG
>ENA-OQDM01000185-OQDM01000185.1-human-gut-metagenome-genome-assembly--contig:-NODE-185-length-42571-cov-7.098436_pt1 | contig 42571 bp, 40 predicted proteins | sample MGYA00242772_ERZ504605 | MGnify/ENA primary metagenome ERZ504605 (study PRJEB26092, sample SAMD00036348) | human gut metagenome | host: Homo sapiens | study: EMG produced TPA metagenomics assembly of... | reverse complement strand
GAGCGTGCTCTGGTGCCCGTGCTGCCCTCTCTGGAAGAGTTCCCCTACACCATCCGCTGCGTGTCTGAGGTGCTCTCTTCCAATGGCTCCACCTCTCAGGCATCTATCTGCGGCTCTACGCTGGCCCTGATGGACGCAGGCGTGCCCATCAAGGCACCCGTTGCCGGCATTTCCTGTGGTCTGATCACCGAGGGCGACCGCTGGATGACCATGCTGGACATTCAGGGCGTGGAGGACTTCCATGGCGATATGGACTTCAAGGTGGGCGGCACCCGCAAGGGCATCACTGCCATCCAGATGGACATCAAGATCGATGGCCTGACCTACGACATCATTGCTGAGGCTTTCGAGAAGTGCCGCAAGGGCCGCCTGTATATTTTGGACGAGATCATCAAGCCGGTGATCGCAGAGCCCCGCCACGAGCTGAGCCGCTACGCACCCAAGATGTTCAGCATGATGATCCCCACCGATAAGATCAAGGATGTCATCGGTAAGGGCGGCAAGGTCATTCAGGACATCTGCGCTACCTGCAACTGCAAGATCGACGTGCAGGAGGACGGTCATGTGTTCGTCTCTGCTGTGGATCAGGAGGACGCAAAGCGCGCCATCTTTACCATCAAGACCATTGTGGAGGACCCCGAGATCGGTGCCATCTACAAGGGCAAGGTGACCCGCCTGATGAACTTTGGTGCCTTCGTTGAGATCGCACCGGGCAAGGAAGGTCTGGTGCACATCTCCAAGCTGGACACCAAGCGTGTGGAGCGCGTGGAGGATGTGGTGGCCGTGGGTGACGCCATCGTGGTCAAGGTGACCGACATCGACCAGCAGGGCCGTATCAACCTGAGCCGCCGCGATGCCATTCTGGCTCTGGAAGCCAAGCGCGCCGAGCAGGCACAGCAGCAGTAAACCCTGACTGCATAAAAGAAACCGAAAAAGAGGACCCGATGCAGATGCATCGGGTCCTCTTTGTTGTATCAGAATAAAATTATACTGCGCGGTATTTGCGATCCAGCGCCCAGCCGAATGCAAACAGCACCACACCACTGACAGCCAGCACCGGCACGGGCCAGTTCAGCTGACCGGTCTGCGGCAGACCGCTCATTGCCGGGTTATCCGGGTGGCCCGGCAGAACGGGGCTGTCTGGATTACCGGGTGCTACCGGATGATCCGGATGGCCCGGGGCCACGGGATTGTCCGGGTGGCCCGGAGCCACGGGATTGTCCGGATTACCGGGAGAGACCGGGTTATCCGGGTTGTCCGGCGGGGTAGGCGTATCAGGATAATCGGGCGTAGGCGGGGTAGGGGGCGTAGGCGGCGTGTCCGGCTTGGTGGGGGTGTAAGCACCCACCTTGGGGCTGGCATCCACCGTATAATTCCACTTGCCATCCTCCGCCATGGGCAGAGAGACAAGGAACGGATTGATCGGCTCATAGCCCTTGGAAGCCTCGGTCTGCACGATCAGATACAGGCCCAGCTCCAGACCACGGAAGGTTACGCTGCCGTCCGCATCAATGGTCTTTGTGGTGCCCTCGGCGCTTTGGTGCAGATACTCCTGCAGCTGGGCCGCAAGGGTGCTGTCGGTCAAATCACCCAGCGCAATGCCGCAGCCGTAGAAATCGCCGCAGTATTCGTAGCTCAGGTTGCCGTTTTGGCGCTTTACCTCGGCCACACGGTACAAAGTGAGCTTGCCGCCGCTCAGCGCCTTATCGTTGGCGCTGTCGTACAGCGTAACGCAGATGGTGCCGGTAGTGGGATTGCCGCTGCTGTCCACCAGCTTGATGTTTGCGCTGGTGGCAAGGGCAGGCAGCGCACTTGTTACCAGAAGGCACAGCACCAAAAGCAGGGCCGCAGCGTGCTTTTTGAAATCAGTGCGTTTCATGTTTTTCACCTCTTGTAGATTTGCGTTTGCGGTTGGAGAACAGCAGCCAGAGCAGCAGCACCAGCAGCAGGGGCAGTGCCATGATGGGAGCTGTGATGATCGGTTCGATCTTGATGGCATCGGCTGTTACACGGATGTGCTTGAGCTTGTCCGGCGTTTCGATGCGCCGTCCGCGCACCAGAAGGCGGTGGGAGTTGATGCCGTAGGGGGTGCAGGTCATCAGGGTGACGTAATCCTTGCCGTCCACCACCTTCAGGTTGTCGGTCTCGGTGGGCAGTACAATGGAGATCTGGTCCACCTCATAGGTCAGCACCCGGTCCAGCACCGTGATGGTGAAGGTGTCGCCCACTTCCAGCTGGTCCAGATTGGTGAACAGCTTGGCGCTGGGCAGGCCGCGGTGGGCCGAAATGACCGCGTGGGTGCTGCCGCCGCCCACCGGCAGGCTGGTGCCCTCCAAGTGGCCTGCCGCCACCTGCAGCACGCCATCGCTGGTGCCGTGGTAGATGGGCAGCTCCACACCGATCTTTTCAATGGTGATGTAGCCCATGATGCCGGTGCCGGTGACATCCAGCGTGGCGTTGTAGCTGGTGAACCGGTCGGCATGGAACAGCGCGTCCGGGTCGGCGGCGATCTGTGCATTGAACGCATCTGCCGCCTCGAAATAGGCGCTGTAGTCGGCATCGGTCAGCTTGTCCACATCCTCGGCATAGGTGGCCACAGCACGGGACTGATGCAGCTGGTTGACGTAATCGCTGAGGGTGGGGTATAACATCACGGATAGACCCACGAAAAAGACGAGGATCAGGATGATGGTGCTTTTGTTCTTTTTCATGGGCTACTCCCTAATGTTATAAGGATAGGAGCCGGGGGCCTTGCGGCCCCTTTGCTCCGGGTTCTTGGGGGAAATGGAGCTTACTTGTTCTCCATGCGCTTCTTGGTGACCAGCAGAACGATGGCCGCAACCATCAGGCCGCCGCCGACCACATAGAACAGGGTAGTGCCGATGCCGCCGGTGGAGGGCAGGGTAATGCCGCCGGCTTTTATGTTGACGATATCATTCGTCAGGTTGGAGCCTTCAAGATTAACCTGATCATTTCTGGAGTGGTCTGCTTTGATGGTCACTGGGATTACTTTGCAGGCAATGTAACCGTCAGGAGGGGTGATCTCCTTCAGGTAGTAGGTGCCAGCGTCCAGACCCTTGACATTGAACTGACCATCTTGGCCAGAGATCATCTGAACAGCGTCTTTTTCTTTATCGGTTGCGTCTTTGATGGGGAAGTAGATGTTGCCTACTTTGTAGAGCTTTACTTCCTGAGTACAATCTTTATCGCTGTACAGCTGGAAGACAGCGCCCGGCAGCGGAGTACCGTCTTCCTTCTCTGCATGCTTGGTGTTGTTCAGCTGGTAGGTGTACACACGGACTTCGCTTTCGGGAGTGAAGCCCCAGTATGCTTCGCTATCTTTGGGGTTATTAGAGTACTGGAGCTGTACGCTGTTTTTGTTCTCGGTAGAAGAGCCACTTGTAGTATTGACAAAGGCTTTGTCGTTCAGGTGTGCAGTGTAGGTGACCGTAATCGTAGCGCCGTCATTCAAATTGAGCCCTGATGCACAGGTTTTGACATCATCAATGCCCAGTGTGAGATACGGCTGTTTTTCGTAAAGAGTATATTTATTAGAATCGATCACTTGTGAAGTAGTGCCATTTGTGATTTCTACCGTATCCAAACGGTCAAAGGTAATGCCCTCGGACAGAGTATCATTAAAAATAACAGTGTACTTGTCATAGTAATCGTAAACATGGACATTGCTTGCGGGCAGGGTAGCGGTCAGCTTGAACTTGAACTCTTCGTTGATCGCATGGTCAGCGCTGGAACCAAAACCTGCTTCGTTGCTGGTACCATCTTGATTGTCGTAAACCTCCTTCTTAACAGAGGGCTTTTCAACCTTAGGCGTAACATCAACGTTCCAGTTTGCTTGGGTAACCGTCAGCATGAAGGAATTGTAGGCAACATAGGAATCGCCAGGTTTAAAGTAGGTAGTATCAACGATCAGATAATAACCTGCGTCGTCAAAGTGGAGGGTATGGTTACCTATAGCGGCGTGTGTCGGATTTGCGTCTGCAGTCGGGTAGAGATACTTGCAGACAAAACGGGCGAAAGCAATGCTGTCATTATCGGAATTACTCCATTTGCTGATAACCGCAAGAACTTTCTGAACAGTGGCAGCGTCGGTAGCGTTGGTAGCGTCGATAGACTGAAACTGAGCGCCAATGATAGGAGCATCCTTCAGTTTTTCCAGAAAATCATCAGGATGAGTGATGTTGCTGCCCCACGTTGCATTGGAAATCTTATTGCCCTCAACATCACCCTTGAAGATCTGGAAAGCTTCGAAAGAGTGGTCTTTATTGATGTCCTCCTTAATGTTGTATGCAAACGCCGGGATCGCCATGGCGCACACCATGGCAACTGCCAGCAGTGCGGCCAGCAGCTTTTTGATTACTTTCTTCATCATGATTTGCGAAAATCTCCTTTCAAGTTTTTCTGATTCCTATTTTCAGGGTCTGCTTCCGGCGCAGAATCAATTTTGCCGCCGTGTCAGGAAGGATGCAGGCTTTTTAACGTGCCCTCCTTTCGCGTCTGTGCTTTCTGCAAACCCCGCACACCAGAGCGGCAAGCATCAGCGCGCCGCCGCCTGCTGTATACAGTTTGGTACCGGCCCCGCCGGTAGAGGGAAGTTCGTAGTCGGACGGATCGGCCTGACTGGTGATCACAAGGCTGTCGGTTTTTACCGACTTCTCGGCATCATCGCTGATGGGCGTGTCCAGAATCTTGATGTTATTGATTACTTCACCGTCAAAAGCCGTTTTGTTCAGCTTGACGGTGTAGCGGATATAATAGGTGCCTGCGGCAATGGGGGAACCGGCAGAACCCAAGGTGATCTTGCGCTCATCATTAACATTTTCCCAAGTGATGCGGAGCGTTGTATCGTCTTCTTTCATGCTGAGCTGGAGCGAGTCTTCGACATATTCGGCGGTTACGCCGGTGGGCAGGGTCATGCTGTCCGCAAGCGTCAGCGGGCCGGCCTGTTCGTTCTTGACCACAAGCGTAACAGTGTAATCCAGGTAGGCATCGCTGCCATTGTAGCGCGGGTCCTTCACGCTCTGGTTAAGGTCATAGTTCGTATCGTCTTTTTGATCCTCATCGGGGGTTTCATCCGGGTTGATGGTGATATCAAGGGCGTAATCTTTGTTGACCTCGATCTGATTAAAGCCGCTGCTGGTGACCTCGCTCTGGTTCCACTGGAAATTGAAGGCAACGTTGCTGGTGACCTTGGCATCGGAAGTATCCGCGCCTGCGTCTTTCGCCTCTTTCTGCTGGATATAGTTTTGGTCGTACCGCAGCACGGCGTACCAGCAGCCGTCATTCCCCTTGAGCAGCCGGTAGCTGCCGCAGGTGTCATAATTGCCGGTATCTTCCAGTTTGCCGGAGATAAGCTCATCGTTCAGCACATCAAAGCTCTTGGGCAGCTTAACATGGACACAGTAGTCGTTTTCCTGGATCGCTTGGGCCGGGATATCTTTGACGGTCAGGCTGCTGTGCAGAACCGCTCCGAAATGGTGGTGACATTGGTATCCTCGTATTCAGTGCCATTCTTGCGCTGCACCTTCAGAGCAGTGAGGTGATCCAGTGCATCCAGACCTTTGATGGTGGTAATGGCACCTGCGTCATCTTCGACTTTGAAATCCGGCGTAGCAACGCCGTAATCGGCCTGCTGCGCATTTGCCACAGACACCAGCGTTGTCACCTGCGAAGCATTCAGCGTGACTTTAGCCACCTTGCCATCCACATCGCCGGAGATTACGGTCAGGGTGCCGAAATCTTCGTCCACATCGCTCACGATGCCAACGGTGCTGGCATCCACGGTGTATTCCTCAATGTGGGGCGCGGTGTCGGTGGTGGCCGCAGCATCCATGGAGAGCAGGGCAATGTCGGCATCGGCGGAATCATCCTGCACCTGCAACGGCTGGCTTTCCGCGGCCACAGCCTTGGTCACGGTGCCATTGTAAATGACGATATCACCGGGCATTGCGGCATCAGACGGCAGATCACCGTCAAAATCCATGGCATAGCCGCTGCCGGTCTCTTCGTTGTACAGCGCGCTGCGCAGCTGGCTGTGCAAAGACAGCACGCTGGAAACCTGTGGGATCGCGCTCTGGGGGATATCGGCATATTTCAGGCAGTAGGAAAGGAACATCACGTCCCATGGGCCGTAGTCGTTGCCGTAGTCGTTGCCGTAGCGGGTGTAGTGGCGCACGGTCTCGCCGTCGGCATCGTCCAGCTGGAAGTTGCGCTCGCTCTGCTCATAGCCCAGCTGGCTCTCGGCTACGGCCAGCAGGTCGTCGGCCCAGTTGCCGCTCAGCGTGGTGCCGGTCTGTGCCAGCCATTCGTCCTCGTCCTGCGTGCCGTCCAGCGGGTCGGACAGGCAGTTCACCGTGTGGTGGTGCTCCGGCAGGCCGCAGACCAGCACTTCCTCGTAGCAGGCATCGGTGTGGTGGTGCACCGGGGGCTCGGTCACAGGATCGACCACCACGGGCTTTGCGGCCACCGGCTCCTCAAACAGGGCCACCGGGTCATAATCGGGGTTCACTTCTTCTACAAGCTCGCCCTCTTCCAGACCGCACACCAGCTCATAGGTGGTGGTGTAGCAGCTGTCGTCGTGGGTGTGCTCGAATTTATCGCAGATGAAGGTGACACCATCCTCATCAAAACAGCTGTCGTCGTGGGTGTGCTCTTCTTCCAGGCAGGTCAGCTCCCGCACTTCCTGGTAGCAGTCGTCGGTGTGCTCATGGGGCACAAAGATGTACTCCGGCTCTGCGGAATAGGCTGCAATGCCGGGATCATCATCATCCATGTCGAATGTATCATCAAAAGACATGCCGTCGTCCGTCATGGTGGCGTTCCAGTCCTCCGGTTCGCCTTCCTCATAGCCGCACACCAGCTGCTTTTCATAGCAGGCAGCGGTGTGCTCGTGCTCCAACTCGCCGCACAGATATTCGGCCGTTTTGGCAATGCCCACGCCGTGCAGCTGCCAGTTCACGAACAGGCTGGTGGTAAGCGCCAGTGCCAGCAGCAGCGCAGTATAGCGTCTGGCGCGCTGGTGGTTCCGACGGAACTTTTTCTGATATTCTTTCACAATATCCCGCATGATTCCTAAACCTCCTTAGTGGATCAACGAGAAGTTGGACAAGGGCCATACCCGCAAAAAAACCTTGCCTACGATCTGACTTTTTTCCACACAGCCGATCACACTGCTGCGGCTGTCAATGGAGGTGGCCCGATGGTCACCCAGTACGAAATACCGGTTTTCCGGCACCTGATAGGGAAATTTGATGTCGCATTCGCCCAGAGCCAGTTCATCTACATAGGGCTCATCCAGCGTCTGGCCGTTCACAGTGACCACACCGTCCTCGTCCAGTTCGATCACATCACCGGGCAGGCCGATGATGCGCTTGAGCAGAAGCTTGTTCTGCCAGTAAAATCCGCAAAGGTCGCCGGTCTTCATGTCGCTGCCCTTGACCAGCAGAATGATGTCCCGGTCCTGCAGAGTGGGGTTCATGCTGTCGCCGGAGACCTGCAGCACCGGCAGAAACAGGGTGGCCAGCAGCACGGCAATGGCCGCGACCACCAGCAGCGTGTAGACCGTGCTGCGCAGCACCCGCATATAACGGCTGCGGTAGGCCAGACGTTCGCGCTCTGCTTCCACCTCTGCTGTGGATGGAATGGGCGTGAACCTGATCTTTTGCTCTTTCATTTGGCACGCTCCTCCGGCAGGAATTCCGTGCTGTGATAGCCGTCCAGCAGTTCGCTAGTCCGGCGGTCAAAAGCGGCCCGGCGCTGCTGGATCTCCTGCTGCGTCCGGGCAAGCATTGCCTTGCAGTCCGCTTCGGTCTGGGCGCGCTTGCGTGCGGCGGCTTCCGTTTCCGCGTCGCACTGCTGCTGGGTACGGGCCTCAGGTTCGCAGCCTCGGTCTGTGCCTGTGCAAGGATCTGCTGGGCTTCGGCTTCCGCCTGAGCGCGCAGAGCGCTGGCAGCGGCATCGGTGTTTTTGTTTGCTGCGAGCACCGATGCAACGTATTCATCAGCCGCAGCCTGCGCCGCTTCAAACACCTTGTTCAGCTCCAGTGCAGCCTGCGCAATGGAACCTGCGTTTTCAATATGGATCTGCCGTTCCTGCAGCTGGGCAGACAGGGCAGCGTTTTCTGCCCGGAGCCGGTCCTCGCTCTGCTTGAGCGCCAGAATGATCTCGACTAATTCGGTGCGGCGCATGTGCCGCAGTTCACGGTCTGGCATAATGATCGATTTCTCCCGCAAAAAGTGGTCGGATTGGGCGAACGAAAACCTTCGACAAATACGAAAATTTTCGCACCACAAAACCACATTTGATATATCAGTTTTCGGCGTGAAAGCGCCAGTTTGATGAATGACCTTCCACCTTATATGTTAGCACAGTATGCGTAACAAAAGCGTAACAAAAATGCCTTTTTCGTGCATTTTTTTGCCAAAGCCAAAGAAAAATTGTTTCTTTTGATGTAAACGATTAAAATGCGTTAAAAACAAAAAGAACTGTCCCCACAACGGAGACAGTTCTTGAAAAACAGATGAAAATAGAAGCCGGATCAGAAGCTCTTCAGCAGATCGCCCAGAGTCAGGAAGGACTGGTAGATCACGTTGACATTGTTGATGATGGAGCTTGCACCGGAGAAGATGCGGGCAATGGCGTTGAACACCTTACCGACATTCAGGAAGCTGTTGTAAGCGTCGCGGGCACCACCGTCCAGATAGACCATTTCCTCTTCGCTGATGGAGGCATAGTTTGCGGGCAGTTTCATAGTAGACATGGAGATTTTCCTTTCTATTGATAAAATTGATACAGTGTGTGAAAAGACTTAAATAAAGGCAGCCACGGCCAGCGTGGTGATCAGAGCACCGGCTACCGTCAGAACGCTCAGAATCGGGCCGTCATCGTATTCCTGCGCGGTCTGTTCCGGCTGAGCGGGCGTGGATGTGCTGGTGGAAGTGGTGGCATTTTTCACGGTCCAGTGTGCGTACACAGTGGTATCACCGGTAAACACCGTAGAGGTGCTGATTTTTGTGCCGCCCACCGGCTCGGTATACCAGCCGTCAAAGGTGTAGCCTTCCAGCGCAGGCTGCGCGGGCAGGGCACTGAGTTTGCCGCTCAGATTGGTGGTGACTGCCACAGCGGAGCTGCTGCCGCCCATGGCATCCAGACCAATGGTGTAGACCTGCGAATCCTTGTCTTCTGCGGCAAAGGCAGAGGGCAGTGCACAGCAGAGCAGTGCAGCGCTGAGCAGACCGAGGACCAGCATTTTCAAGATCTTTTTCATATGACTCCTCGCTTTCCTGACGAATTGGGATGTGGTGCCTGCCGGGAACGGAAACACCAGAACAGACCTCGATGTCCCCGCCATGAGGCAGTAGACGAAAAAGCCGGGAAGAGGAGGTTTATTCAATCCTATATTTACCACATATAGTGTAACAAAAGTGCAACAAAATGGGCGTGTTTTGTTGTTATGATGAAAAAAATTGGTTTTTCACAAATTGCAGGCTGCAAAAGGCGGCACAGAGCCGCCGCAAAAGCGGAAAAGTGGAACCTTCCCCTTGTGGAAAAACAAAGAATATGGTATAATATCTTGCACGATGCGCCATCGCCAAGCGGTAAGGCAGGGGACTTTGACTCCCCCATCGTAGGTTCGACTCCTGCTGGCGCAACCAAAAGCCCCGTCATCCTGAAAAGGCTGACGGGGCTTTTTGCATCACTTTTCCACAAAATGCGGCTGAACGGTGTAAAGCTCAGCGGCGGTGGATCTTTCTGGTGGGCTTGCGGCGGTTCCAGCCGTTCAGGAACGTCCACAAAAAGTAAATTGCGGCAGAGATAATACTCAGCGTTATCACAACTTTGAGGTACAGACTGCCCAGAAACTCCCGGAACCGGGCCACCGTGAACAGCAGCGGGTTCAGGCTGACATCCTGCCCGGCGATCAGGTCCACCACGCCGATGGTCTCACCGGCCAGCTTCAGTTCCACAGTGCCCACCACATCGCCCTGCTGGATGGGCGCACTGACCGCATCCGGCAGGTGGAAATATTTCTGGGTCACGCTGCCGTCGCCGGTGGAGGGCAGCAGGGTCATCATGCTGTCGGCGGGATACAGCTGCAGGGAGCTGGTATCGGAGGAATACTTCACCGGGATCTCGGCCAGCGTAAGGTCGGTGTCCAGCGCGGCCTGAATGGAAAAGCTGTCGAACACCCAGTCCATCAGCTTCACGGTCTCGCACAGGGCCGGGCGACGGTTGGCGTAGCCGAAATCGTCGCAGGTGTCCGGGCTTTGCATCACGCAGAAAATATAGGTGGCACCATCCTTATTGGCCCATGAAACATAGCTCTGATTGCCACTGTCGCTTTTGAATGCGGTCACATCGCACATGCCGCCCTGCATGGCGCTGCGGTAGTATTTGCCGCCGCTGGATTTGCTCAGCGCGGCGTTCTGGCTGACCAGAACAGACGAAGAACGGTGTTTTTCTTTGGCGGGCATGGTAAAGCTGGGCGCACCGGAAACCTCCACAAAGGCATCAAAGCTCATCAGATAACGCAGGATCAGGTACATATCCACGGCACAGGTCACGTTGCCGCTGTCGATGCCGCAGGCATCCGTCCAGGTGCTGCCGGTGGTGCCGATGCGCTGGGACAGGGTGTTCATCTGGCTCACCCAGCCCGCGAGGTCGCCGCCGGAAAGGGCATAAGCAAGGCCCATGGCGGCTTCGTTGGCGTTGCGGGTCAGCATGGCGTACATGGCTTCGCGGTAGGTAAAGGTCTCGTTGGAGCGCATATCGGCGTTGTTGGTGTTATAAACGTAATCCGAGATGGCAAAGGGCATCTGGAAGGTGTCGTCCAGATGGTCGGCATAGTTGGTCAGCAGCAGGGCAATGGTCATGTACTTTGTCAGACCACCGGCGGATACCTGCTTTGTGCTGTCCTTATCATAGACAATGATATTGGTATCGGTGTTGACGATATAGGCACTCTGTGCCTGCACCTGATAGACCGGGGTGGGGTCGAACATAGCCCCGGCGGGCAGCACAAGGCAGCTGAACAGGACAGCGAACGACAAAACCAGCGCAAAAATACGTTTCATGTGGACAATTCCTTTAAAAAGCGATAATATAAAACAACAGGCAGCACGGCACAAGCGCCGTGCGCCGGGTAAGAACGAGATCACAGCGGAAGGCTGTATTCTTTATAATAACAGGTTTGGCGGGGTGTGACAAGGCTTATTGTGCCGATTTCACATCCGGTCAGGGAGGACAGGAATGGTATATCTGACAGGGGACACCCACGGCGACATCGACCGCTTCAAGCACGGCAAGCTGCGCTGGCTGGGCAAACGGGATACCGTGGTGGTACTGGGCGACTTTGGCTTTGTGTGGGACGGCAGCAAGGAGGAACAGAAAAAGCTGGATTGGCTGCGCAAGCGCCCGTATACCCTGCTGTTTCTGGACGGCAGCCACGAAAACTACGACCTTTTAAAGCAGTATCCCACCGAGGAACGCTTTGGCGGGAAGGTGCAGGCACTGGGTGGCAATGTGTACCATGTGTGCCGCGGCAGTGTGCTGGAATTGGAGAATAAAAAATACCTGTGCTTTGGCGGTGCGGAAAGCCAGGATGTGGAGGATCGGGAACCCGGTGTGAACTGGTGGAGGGAAGAAATGCCTTCGGAGGAGGAATACGCCTTTTGTGAGGAGAACCTTGCAGCGTGCGATTACAAAGTGGATTATGTGCTGACCCACGATGCGCCAAGCAGATTTTTGGATTTTACCGCCCTTGCCAGCGGCGAGACCAACCAGCTGCACAGCTTTCTGGATAAAATTTTGTTGAAGCTGACCTACGACAAGTGGTTTTTTGGCTGCTACCATAAGGATACCCAGCTTTCCACCAAAAGCCGCTGCGTGTTCTGCGATGTGATAAGCATGGGCGAACGGCACGCAAAGCGTTCCGTTCGATAACAGGGGCCGCTGCACCAGCCGTGCAGCGGCTTTTGCATTTGCTGTTGCTTGTGCGCAAAAAATCTCCGGATCAGTTCATGGCTCCGGCTTTCTCGAACATCTGCTGCACCTGCTGTTCCAGCAGTGCGTGCTCCGGCGCTTCCAGCAGCGGGTCGTCGGCCAGCATGGCAACGGCTTCCGCCTGCGCAGCGTGCAGGGTGCGGGTGTCGTTCATCAGGTCGGCGATCTGCAGGGTGGGCAGGCCGTGCTGGCGGCTGCCGAAAAAGTCGCCGGGGCCGCGGGTCTCCAGATCGTACTGCGCCACCGCAAAGCCGTCCGTGGTGCTGCACAAAAATTTCAGCCGCTTTTGTACGTTTTCGCTTTGGTTGTCGCTGACAAGAAAGCACCAGCTCTCCGCTGCACCGCGTCCCACGCGGCCGCGCAGCTGATGCAGGGCGCTCAGACCGTAGCGCTCTGCGTTTTCAATCACCATTACGCTGGCATTGGGCACATCCACACCCACCTCAATGACGGTGGTGGACACCAGTGCGTCCAGCCGTCCGGCTTTGAAGTCCTCCATCACGGCAGCTTTCTCCTTGGGTTTGAGCTTGCCGTGCATCAGGCCTACCCGGCGCTCCGGCAGCAGGGCTTTGGCAATGCCCTCGTAGTAGCTCTTAACGGCGTTCAGCCCGCCATCCGGTGTGTCCTCGATGGCGGGGCAGACCAGATACACCTGCCGCCCGCGCCCGATCTCCTGATCGAGAAAATGGTAGAGGTCGTGCCGCTTTTTGCCGGTGATGCAGCGGGTCTTGACCGGTGTGCGGCCCGGCGGCAGCTCGTCCAGAATGGAGATGTCCAAATCGCCGTAGATGAGCAGGCCCAGCGTGCGGGGAATGGGCGTTGCGCTCATCACCAGCAGGTGCGGATTCGCGGCCTTTTCGGCCAGCATTCCGCGCTGCCGTACCCCAAAGCGGTGCTGCTCGTCGATCACGGCAAGACCCAGCCGGGCAAATTCTACGCCTTCGCTGAGGATGGCGTGGGTGCCCACCACAAGGTCGGCTTCGTCGTTCCGGATGGCGGCAAGGGTGGTGCGGCGTGCAGCGGCCTTCATGCCGCCGGTCAGCAGGGCCACCCGCATCCCGAAGGGGGCAAGCATCCGGTTCAGGCCTTCGGCGTGCTGGGTGGCCAGAATTTCTGTCGGGGCCAGCAGCGCGGCCTGATACCCCGCCCGGATGCAGGCCCAGATGGCGGCAGCCGCCACCAGCGTTTTGCCGCTGCCCACATCGCCCTGCAAAAGGCGGTTCATGGAAGTCTCGCCCGCCATGTCGGCCAGAATCTCGCTCACGGCCCGGCGCTGGGCTCCGGTGGGGGAAAAGGGCAGGCTGGCCCAGAACAGGGACGGGTCGGCAAGCTGCATGGGCGCACCGGTGGCAGCGGCACCCCGGTTTTTCATCCGGCCAATGCCCAGCTGCAAAACCAGAAGTTCTTCATAGATCAGCCGCCGCCGGGCTGCATAGGCCTGCTCTTCGGTGGCAGGGCAGTGGATGGCCCGCACGGCATCTGCCTTGGAGAGCAGACGGTATTTTGCCAGCATTTCCGGCGGAAGAGGGTCGGGTAGCAGCTCTGCATGGGGCAGCAGCTGCCGCACGCACTTGGCGATGGCATTGCTGGTCAGGCCCTCGGTCTGGGGGTAGACCGCTTCAAAGGGAGAAGCCTTGATCTGCTCGGCGGTGCGCACCTGCGGGTTGACCATCTGGCGGCGCAGCATCCCGCCGGTAACGATGCCTTGAAAATAGTATTCCTGCCCCAGCTGCAGCTTCTGGGCGGCATACGGATTATTGAACCATGTGATCTCCAGACTGGACACATCGTCCCCGGCAGTGATGCGCTCCATCCGCCGCCCGCCCGGCAGGATACGCCCGCCGGGTTTGGCGAACACCTCAGCCCTGACGACGCACTCCACATCGGTGGGCGCTTCGGCGATGGAATAGGGTTTGGTGAAGTTAATATATCTGCGCGGGTAGTGGCACAGCAGGTCGGCCAGCGTCACGATGCCCAGCTTCTCGAACCGCTCAGCGGTCTTGGGGCCAACGCCCTTCAGGTAGCGCACCGGCGTATCCGGGGTGAGGGTGGTATGGTTTTCGGCGGGCATGGCGTGTCAGCTCCTTTCCTGGATGCAATATAGCCATTGTAACACGGAGCGGCAGCGGATGCAAATGGCCCAAAAAGGAAAAACCGGCAGGACCTTTGCCTTTGGGCAGGAACTGTGGTACACTCGGAAGAAAAAGAGGGGAGAATATTTATGGAGATCCGTAAGGGGACCTTAAAGGACTTGGAGGCCATTGCAGCGGTGGAGGCGGCCTGCTTCCCGGCGGCAGAGGCGGCTACGGCAGAGGAGTTTGCCGGGCGGCTGCAGCAGTACGGCGATCATTTTTGGCTGCTGTGGGAGGGGGAAAGGCTGCTGGCCTTTGTGGACGGCTTTTGCACCGACTGGCCGGACCTGACCGATGAGATGTACGCCGACGCCTCCCTCCACCGGGAGAATGGTGCCTGGCAGATGATCTTTGGGGTAAACACCATCCCGGCCTGCCGCAGACAGGGGTACGCCGGGCAGCTGCTGCAGCAGGCCATTGCCGACGCCCGGGCCCAAGGCCGGAAGGGGCTGGTACTGACCTGCAAGGAGGCCCTGGTGCACTACTATGCAAAGTTCGGCTTTGTGAACGAGGGCGTTTCCGGCTCCACCCACGGGGGTGTGGTGTGGTACCAGATGCGGCTGAAGTTCTGAGGGGGACGATCTGGAATGGCCTACGCCTTGCTCCGGCCGTATTCAGCGGAAGAATAATTTTTAAGAGAGCAATGCCGGAGCGTCCGCGGAAGCTCCGGCATTGCATTTTCACTGGAGGGGGCGTAAAGGTAGACGGCATTTGCAGTGCCGCTTTCTGCGAAAGTGCGGCACTGCGGCAGACTTTTCGGCTTAACTGCAAAGTGACCGGTTTCGCCAGAGGCTCTCCCTTTGAGGAAAGACTTCCCCCGCTCCGGGGGAGTCTGTCACCGTAGGTGACGGAGAGGGCGAGGAGGCTGATAGGGAACAACGCAAAACAAAAAAATCCCGGAAGCCGAAGCTTCCGGGAATCTTTTGGAGGTGACGACCAGATTTGAACTGGTGGATGAGGGTTTTGCAGACCCTTGCCTTACCACTTGGCCACGTCACCATATTTAGGAGTGAATTTCCACTCCTGTTGGAGCGGCCGACGAGGCTCGAACTCGCTACCTCCACCTTGGCAAGGTGGCGCTCTACCAGATGAGCTACGGCCGCATATTCGGTGCATTTTACCTTGCACCCATCATTTCTGATGCCCTGAAAACAAGTTTCAAAGTAGGTGAAAGCTTGCGCTTTCTTGGTGGCGACCCGGATCGGGCTCGAACCGACGACCCCCAGCGTGACAGGCTGGTGCTCTAACCAACTGAGCTACCGGGCCATATTGGAGCAACTGTTGCTGCTCCGTTATGGAGCGGCCGACGAGGCTCGAACTCGCTACCTCCACCTTGGCAAGGTGGCGCTCTACCAGATGAGCTACGGCCGCATATTGGAAACCCTGATGGGTTTCCTTGACTGGTGCCTCCGATCGGAATCGAACCAATGACACGGGGATTTTCAGTCCCCTGCTCTACCGACTGAGCTACAGAGGCGCACCGGACGATGACTATTATACCTGAAATTTCGATTTTGTAAAGGGGTAAATCCAAATTTTTTTCAGAAAATTGAAACTTTCTTGATTTTGGTCGCTCCAGCGCGTAAAATAAGAATGACTTTTTTCAACCTGCTTTCGGCACATCCGGCACAGGACGTGCTGTGTGCGGGTGTGCCAAACAGAAATTGACAAATTCAACAACCTATGGTTTAATGAAAATGAAGTGATTCAGGCGCTTTTGCCCTTTTTCTCTGTGTATACCTATATTATAATAAGAAAAGGGCAGAGGCGTTTTATGATTTGACTACAGACGGCCCGCTTTTTGCAAGAAAGGCCGGGCCGGGAGGAGCAGCATGGCAAAAAAACAGGAATATGGCAACGAGAGCATTACTTCTTTGAAGGGTGCCGACCGTGTGCGTAAGCGCCCGGCCGTTATCTTTGGCTCAGACGGCGTGGAGGGCTGCGCCCACTCCATCTTTGAGATCATCTCCAACTCCATCGACGAAGCCCGCGACGGCCACGGCGATACCATCAACGTGACCCGCTGTAAGGATGGCAGCGTTATCGTTGAGGACTTTGGCCGCGGTATGCCCGTGGACTGGAACAACGGCGAGGGGCGCTACAATTGGGAGCTGTTGTTCTGCGAGATGTATGCAGGCGGCAAGTATGGCGAGGGTGAGGATAACTACGAGTTCAGCCTTGGCTTGAACGGTCTGGGCCTGTGCGCTACCCAGTATGCTTCTGCATGGATGACCGCCGATATCTACCGTGACGGATACCACTATCACCTTGATTTTAAAAAGGGCGAGAATGTGGGCGGCCTGCAGAAGGAAGCCTACAAGGGCCGCCGCACCGGCAGCATCATTCACTGGAAGCCGGACGACGAGGTGTTCACCGACATCGATGTGCCCGGCAGCTACTATAAGGATACCCTGCGCCGTCAAGCGGTGGTCAACGCAGGCCTGACCCTGAACTTTACCGATGAAAAAGAGAAAGACCCTGCCACTGGCAAGGCGTGGTACGAGAGCTGGTGCTATGAGCACGGTATCGCGGACTATGTGGCCGAGGTGGCAGGGGAGGATACCCTGACCCCGGTGTTCAGCTGCGAGAGTGAAGCATCCGGCCGAGACCGCGAGGACCAGCCGGATTACAAGGTGCGCATGAGCGCAGCGTTCTGCTTCTCCAATAAGGTGCAGATGCTGGAATATTACCACAACTCTTCCTGGCTGGAGCACGGCGGCAGCCCGGAGCACGCGGTGCGCACCGCCTTTGTCTACCAGATCAACAAGTACCTGAAGGAAAAGAACCTCTATAAAAAAGGTGAGAGCGCCATCAGCTTTCAGGATGTGCAGGACTGTTTGGTGTATGTCTCGTCCAGTTTTTCCACCCGCACCAGCTACGAGAACCAGACCAAAAAGGCCATCACCAACAAATTCGTCTCGCAGGCTATGACCGACTTCCTCAAGCATTATCTGGAAGTGTATTTTCTGGAAAAGCCGGACGAGGCCCAGAAGATCTGCCAGCAGGTGCTGGTGAACAAGCAGAGCCGTGAGCATGCGGAAAAAACGCGCCAGAGCATCAAAAAAACGCTGTCCACCCAGATCGACCTTGCCAACCGGGTGCAGAAATTCGTGGACTGCCGCACCAAGGATGCATCCCGCCGCGAGCTGTATATCGTGGAGGGCGATTCCGCCATGGGTGCGGTCAAGTCCAGCCGCGACAGTGAATATCAGGCCATCATGCCCATCCGCGGCAAAATTTTGAACTGCCTGAAGGCCGACTATGCCCGCATCTTTAAATCGGATGTCATCGTGGATCTCATCAAGGTGATGGGCTGCGGCGTGGAACTGGGCGGCAAACACAACAAGGAGCTGGCCACCTTCAATCTCGATAATCTGCGGTTCAATAAAATCGTCATTTGTACCGATGCCGATGTGGACGGCTACCAGATCCGCACGCTGGTGCTCACCATGCTCTACCGCCTGACCCCGACCCTGATCGAGAAGGGCTATGTGTATATCGCAGAGTCACCGTTGTATGAAATTACAACGAAAGACCGAACTTATTTTGCCTACACCGAGCCGGAAAAGACAGCGTTTCTGGAAGAGATCGGCGAGAAAAAATACACCATCCAGCGCTCCAAAGGTCTGGGTGAGAACGACCCCGAGATGATGTGGCTGACCACCATGAACCCGGAGAGCCGCCGTCTGATCAAGGTGATGCCCACCGATGTGGTGCAGACTGCGCAGGCGTTCGATATCCTGCTGGGTGATAACCTTGCAGGCCGCAAGGAACACATTGCGCAGCACGGCGCAGAATATCTGGACGATCTGGATGTGAGCTGATGATTTTAAATTGCCTCCGCTTGCGCTCTGGCAATGACAGAGGTAACGTTATTTTAATTTGGTGATTTGTCGCAGCCTGCGGGCTGCTCCAAATCACGTTTTCACGAAGAAGGCCCCAACGGGTCACGGCATTTTAAGGGAAAAATGCAGAAAACCGGAACGGCTCCATCTGTGAAAGAGCAGCTCAGGATGGCCCGCAGGCCATCCTGAGCTGCAAAAATAAAAAATATTTTCCGCTGAATATGGGCAGAGCGAGAGCGGCGCCCATTTAAAATCGTCAAGAGGTTAGAAGATGCCTAGAAAATCGACCAAGAAAACAATCAAGCCGGTGCGCCCGCAGCTGGGCGACGGCGTTGAAATTTTAAATGCCGGCAGTGTGCTGGAGGACCCCATCACCCGCACGCTGGAAACCAACTATATGCCCTACGCCATGAGCGTCATCGTCAGCCGCGCGCTGCCAGAGATCGACGGCTTCAAACCGGCGCACCGCAAGCTGCTGTACACCATGTACGAGATGGGCCTGCTCAAGGGCGCACGCACCAAGTCTGCCAACATCGTGGGCAGCACCATGCACCTGAACCCCCACGGCGATGCCGCCATCTACGACACCATGGTGCGCATGGGCCGCGGCAACGAGAGCCTGCTGGTGCCCTTTGTGGACAGCAAGGGCAACTTCGGCAAGGCCTACAGCCGGGATATGTCCTGCGCTGCTGCCCGTTACACGGAGGCGAAGCTCGAGGGTGTGTGCGAGGAGCTGTTCCGGGATATCGACAAGGAGACCGTGGACTTTGTGCCCAACTACGACAGCACCACCACCGAGCCTACCCTGCTGCCGGTCACATTCCCCACCATTCTGGCCAACAACACGCTGGGCATCGCGGTGGGCATGGCCTGCAACATCTGCTCGTTCAATCTGGCAGAGCTGTGCGCCACCACCGTGGCCTGATGAAGGACGAGCACCACGACATCTCCACCACCATGCCTGCCCCGGACTTCGTGGGCGGCGGTCAGATTTTGTACGATGAAGCGCAGATGCGTGAAATTTACGAGAACGGCCGCGGCAGCGTGAAGGTACGCGCCCGCTACAGTGTGGTGCCGGGCGAGAACATGATCGAGGTCACCCAGATCCCGCCAACCACCACGGTGGAGGCCATCATGGATAAGATCGCGGAGCTGGTCAAGGCCGGCAAGGTCAAGGAGATCAGCGACATGCGTGACGAGACCGACCTGAACGGCCTGAAGCTGACACTGGACCTCAAGCGCGGCGTGGATGCCGACAAGCTGATGGCAAAGCTGTTTAAGGCTACCCCTCTGGAAGACAGCTTCAGCGCTAACTTCAATATTCTGGTGTCCGGCCAGCCCCGCGTGATGGGCGTGCGCGAAATTCTCAAGGAGTGGACGGCCTTCCGCGTGGAGTGCGTGCGCCGCCGCACCTACTACGACCTGCACGGCAAGGAAAAGCGCCTGCACCTGCTCAAGGGTCTTGCTGCCATCCTGCTGGACATTGACAAGGCAATCAAAATTATCCGCACCACCGAGGAAGAGACCGAAGTGGTGCCCAACCTGATGATCGGTTTTGGCATCGATGAAGTGCAGGCCGACTATGTGGCCGAGATCAAGCTGCGTCATTTGAACCGGGAATATATCCTCAAGCGCACCAGCGAGATCGAACAGCTGGAGAAGGACATTGCCGACCTGAACGATATCCTTGCAAAGCCCGCCCGCATCCGCCGCATCATCATCAATGAGCTGAACGATGTTGCCAAGAAGTACGGCCAGCCCCGCCGCAGCGAGATCCTGTACGATCTGCCTGAGGATGAGAACGGCTCCGAGGAGGAAGAAGCGCCGGATTACCCCGTGACGGTGTTCTTTACCCGCGAGGGCTATTTCAAAAAGATCCCGCCGCAAGGTCTGCGCACCGCCGGTGCCCATAAGCTGAAAGAAGGCGACGAGATCGTGCAGCAGATCGAGACCCGCAACAACGTGGAAGCGCTGTTCTTTACCGACAAGCAGCAGGTGTACAAGGTGCGTCTGGCAGAGCTGGAGGACGGCAAGGTGGCTCAGATGGGCATTTTCATCCCGGGCCGTCTGGGCATGGACGAGGGCGAGAACGTGCTCTCCATGGTGATCACCAGCAACTACAGCGGCTATATGCTGTTCTTCTTTGCCAGCGGCAAGTGCGCGAAAATTCCGCTCAGCTCCTATGCCACCAAGCAGAACCGCCGCAAGCTGCTGAAGGCCTACTGCGACAAGGAACCGCTGGCAAAGCTCTTCTTCCTGCCGGAGGAGACCGAACTTGCCATCCGCACCAGCGCCAGCCGGATGCTGCTGGTTGGCACGGCGCAGATCGCCGCAAAGACCACCCGTGACAGTCAGGGCGTGGCAGTGGTTACTTTGAAAAAGAACCAGACCATCGCTTCGGTGGTGCCGGCGGACACGCTGGAACTGGCGAACCCCCACCGCTACCGTGTGCGCAGCCTGCCCGCTACCGGTGCGCTGCTCCGCGCCGAGGACGAGGGCGAGCAGATGAGCCTGCTGTAAAAAAACTCCCCCAGTCTCGCATTCGCTCGACAGCCCCCTCTAGGATGGGGCCTTTGGCATGGCGGCAAAGCCTCTGGTTGAATTGCAAAGTATCCGGTTTCGCCAGAGGCTCCCTCTCCGAGGAAGCTGGCACGGCGTAAGCCGTGACTGAGGGAGTTCAAGCAGTAGCGGAGACAATTTTAAATCGTTTCTATATAAAAGAGGAAACTGCAATGCAAAACATCGACCTGATCTGTGTGGGCAAGCTGAATGCCAAATATTTCGCCGAGGGCGTGGCCGAGTACCAGAAGCGCCTTGCCGCCTTCGCGTCCTTCCGCATCATCGAGCTGCCGGAGGAAAAGATCGAGGAGAAGAACGCCTCGGATGCCGTGGTAAAAAAGGCACTGGACAAGGAGGGCAAGGCCATCCTGTCCAACGTGCGCAAGGGTGCTGCCATCGTGGCCATGTGCATTGAAGGCAGGCAGATCTCCTCCGACGAGCTGGCGCAGTTCCTTGCCGACCGCGCAAACAGCGGGGCGGGGGATGTGGCTTTCGTCATCGGCTCGTCCCACGGCCTGTCCGATGAGGTGAAAAAGGCCGCCGCCCTCAAGTTCAGCATGGGACGCATCACCATGCCCCACCAGCTGGCCCGCCTTGTGCTCACGGAACAGATTTACCGTGCCTGCACCATCAATGCAGGAATGAAATACCATAAATAAGTGCAAAAACCGGTCTGTTCCCCAAAGCAGGCCGGTTTTCGGCTTTACAAGCGGCGCAAAACATGGTACAGTAAAGATACTGTGCTTTCCCTTTGAAAAGCACGCCCGGCAGTGGGGAAAGCTGCCGGAACGATACAACAACGACACGGCAAACCAGCCGCGGACGGAAAGGATGTACTACAATGGAACAGAGCGAAAAGACCCTTGATATGATCGTCAATCTCTGCAAGAACCGTGGTTATGTGTTCCCCGGTTCCGAGATCTACGGCGGTCTGGCCAACAGCTGGGACTACGGCCCGCTGGGCGTCGAGTTCAAGAACAATGTCAAAAAGGCATGGCTGAAGAAATTCGTGCAGGAAAGCCCCTACAATGTGGGTCTGGATGCAGCCATCATCATGAACCCTCAGACCTGGGTGACCACCGGCCACGTCTCCAGCTTCTCGGACCCCCTGCTGGACTGCCGCGCCTGCAAGGCACGCCACCGCGCCGACAAGTTGATCGGTGAGGAGCACCCCGAGGTGAATGTGGATGCCATGAGCTTTGACGAGATGGATGCTTTCATCGCAGAGCATGAGGACATCGTGTGCCCGGTGTGCGGCAAGCACGATTTTACCCCCATCCGCAAGTTCAACCTGATGTTCAAGACTGCCATCGGCGTTACTGAGGACAGCTCTTCCACCTGCTATCTGCGTCCTGAGACCGCACAGGGCATCTTTGTCAACTTTGCCAACATCCAGCGCACCACCCGCCGCAAGCTGCCCTTCGGCGTGTGCCAGGTGGGCAAGGCTTTCCGCAACGAGATCACCCCGGGCAACTTCACCTTCCGCACCCGTGAGTTCGAGCAGATGGAGTGCGAGTTCTTCTGCAAGCCCGGCACCGATCTGGAATGGTTCGCTTACTGGAAGGACTATTGCGAGAACTGGCTGCTGAGCCTTGGCATCAAGAAGGAGCACCTGCGCCTGCGTGACCACGAGCCTGCAGAGCTGGCCTTCTACAGCCGCGCTACCACCGATATCGAGTACGCCTTCCCGTTCACCGACTGGGGTGAGCTGTGGGGCATCGCGGATCGTACCAACTACGACCTGACCCGCCATCAGGAAGCTTCCGGCAAGAGCCTGGAGTACTTCGACAGCGAGACCAACGAGCACTACATCCCCTACGTCATTGAGCCGTCTCTGGGCTGTGACCGTGTGGCTCTGGCTTTCCTGTGCGAAGCATACGACGAGGAGCACCTGACCGACAGCAAGGGCAAGGAGGATATCCGCACCGTGCTGCATCTGCATCCGGCTCTGGCTCCCTACAAGTGCGCCGTGCTGCCCTTGAGCAAGAAGCTGGGCGAGAAGGCCATGGAGATCCGCAACGAGCTGAGCAAGTACTTCATGGTGGATTACGACGATACCGGTTCCATCGGCAAGCGTTACCGCCGCGAGGACGAGATCGGCACCCCGTACTGCATCACTGTGGACTTTGATACCGTGGGCGACGAGGCCAAGGGCATTGCCGCCGACAACTGCGTCACCGTCCGTGACCGCGACACCATGGAGCAGGTGCGTATGCCCATCTCCGAGCTGAAAGCTTATATCGAGAGCAAGATCGAGTTCTGAGAAAATTTCGCTTTCAGGCGATAAAAAACAGCCCCGCCGTTGCAATTTCGGCGGGGCTGTGTTATAATACAAATAAAGAAAGTGCTGTCTGGCAAACGGTCAGTACCTTTCCGGCGCGATAATCAAAAGATGACCGCTCAGGTTTGGACGCTGAGGGCGGTCATTTTTTGTTATTGAAGATCTTCCACGCGATATCGAAAATGCCAAAGCTCACGGTTGCAAGCAATGTGAGCAGAGCCAGAGTTTCTAAAAGCGTCATGAAGCATCACCCCCTTCGCTGCAAAGCGTCGGGGTACGACAAAAATGTTCGCCTTCCCGACGCAGGGCCGAAAAGGCATAGACCGCCTGCCGTATGTAGACAGCACTCTCAAAGGACAGTATAACAGACGTTTCCTGCTTTTTCAACAGCAGGAGGTGTCTGTTTTCTTTTTACTGGACAGAACGGCTTGTACCGGGTATACTGAAAAACAGAAAAACATGATTTTTACACCGCAGGAGGTTCTACCGTGGAAAACTTTGACGAACTGCTGAAAAAATATGCCGATTTCATCGTCCGGGTGGGGGTGAACCCGCAGCCGGGCCAGACCCTCATCATCAACTGCCCGCTGGAGGGCGCGCCGCTGGCGCGGCTGTGCGTGCGCAGTGCCTACGAAGCCGGTGCCCGGGATGTGCAGGTGAACTGGAGCGATGACGCTGTGGCCCGCGCCCGCATGGAGCTGGGCAGCGAGGAGGCCCTGACCGACCTCAAGCCTTGGCAGCTGCGCCGCTATCTTGACTATGCTGAAAGCGAGGGCGGCGTGTGCGTACTGCATCTCATTGCGGACGACCCGGAGCTGTATGCGGGCATTGACGGCAATAAGATCAGCCGGGTGAATGCCGCCCGCCGCGCCTTTATGGAGGAGTGGCAGGAGTACACCATGAACGACCGGGTGCAGTGGTCCATTGCGGCCCTGCCCAGTGTGCCGTGGGCAAAGAAGGTCTTCCCGGAGCTGGACGCGGATGCCGCAATGGAAGCGCTGTGGAAGCTGATCTTTGACGTGTGCCGGGTCACCGGTGGCGACCCGGTGAACGAGTGGCAGGCCCATATGGAGCGGCTCAGCACTCTGCGGGATAAAATGAACGCGCTGGACTTGGAAAGCGTGCATTTTGAGAGCAGCAATGGCACGGATCTGACCGTGGGTCTTGCGGATCAGGCTGTGTGGGAAAGCGCCGCCAGCAAGAGCGAAAAGGGCGTGGTGTTCCTGCCCAACATCCCCACGGAGGAAGTGTTCACTGCGCCCCACAAGGACAGGGTAGAGGGCGTTGTCTACGGCACAAAGCCCTATGTGTTCAACGGCCAGCTCATCAAGAACTTCCGTGTCACCTTTGAGAAGGGACGGGTTGTGGACTACCACGCCGAGCAGGGACAGGTGCTGCTTGGCCGTCTGCTGGACGGCGACGAAGGCTCCCGCAGCATTGGCGAAGTGGCACTGGTGCCGGCAAGCAGCCCCATCAACCGCAGCGGCAAGCTGTTCTACAGCACGTTGTTTGACGAAAATGCCGCCTGCCACATCGCTTTTGGTGCCAGCTACCCCGGCACCACGAAGGGCGGCACGGCGCTGACGAAGGAAGAGCTGCTGGCCCGCGGCATGAACCAGTCCCGCCTGCATGAGGATGTGATGATCGGTGCAGAGGACAGCCATATCACCGGAAAATGCCGCGATGGCCGCACCGTGGAGCTGTTCCGGGACGGCGTGTGGGTGCTGTAAAAGACCCTGCGGCGAAAAAAATCTGCGAAAATGCTTGCATAATCGCGGGATGTATGGTATATTCTAGTAGTACGATATAGTTTAACCTGAAACGTGGGCCGCAAGGTCCGCGTTTCTTGTTTGTTTGGAGGTTTTTTATGGCGAAGCAGTCTGGCGGCAACACCGCCCAGAGAGTCGAAGCGCTTGTCCGCCCCACCGTGGAGGGCATGGGCCTGCGCCTGTGGGATGTGGTTTTTGAAAAGGAAGGTCCAGACTGGTATCTTCGCGTGCTCATCGACAAGGACGGCACCATGGATACCGACACCTGCGCGGATGTTTCCCATGCGCTGGATCCCATCCTTGACGAGGCAGACCCCATCGACCAGAGCTATTATCTGGAAGTGGGCAGCCCCGGCCTTGGCCGTAAGCTGACCCGCCCGGAGCACTATGAAGCCCTCAAGGGCCAGAAGATCCGGGTAAAGCTCATCCGCCCGAATGCAGACGGCGTGCGTGAGTTTTCCGGTATCCTGACAGGCCGCGAGGGCAGCACCGTTACGGTGAACACCGATGCGGGCGCTGTCACCTTTGAGGTGAACGCCGCATCCAGCGTGAACCTGTGCGACGATGAAGACCTGTTTGACTAACATAGATAGAGAGTAAATTACAGGAGGAACCCGAAAAATGGCAGCAGCGAACAATGAATTTTTTGAAGCTCTCTCCATGCTGGAGCACGAGCGCGGCATCACCGCAGAATACCTGATCGAAAAGATCAAGGCTGCGATCATCATTGCCGTCAAGAAGAACTATGAGGTGGAAGAGGACCACGTGAAGGTGGATATCGACCCCGCCGCAGGCCGCTTTGATGTGGCCCTGATCCAGGACGTTGTGGCCGACGAGGACTGGTACGACGAGCACTCTGAGATCGGCATTACCGAGGCACAGAAGATCCGCAAGAGCTACGAAGTGGGCGACCGCATCGTGACCCCCCTCAAGACCAAGGACTTCGGCCGCATTGCAGCCCAGACCGCAAAGCACGTGATCCGTCAGGGCATCCGCGAGGCTGAGCGCAGCCAGCAGCTGAGCGAGATCCAGTCCCGTGCACACGACATCGTGCAGGCCACCGTTACCCGCGTGGACCCGGAGAAGGGCATCGTTGCTCTGGATCTGGGCAAGGGCGGCGAGGCTATCCTGCCCCACAACGAGCAGGTGCCCGGCGAGGTGTACACCGAGGGCCAGACCCTGCAGGTCTACGTTGTGGACGTGGTCAGCACTGAGCGCGGCCCCCGCGTTATGATCAGCCGCACCCACCCCGGCCTTGTCAAGCGCCTGTTTGAGCTGGAAGTGCCCGAAATTTTTGACGGCACTGTGGAGGTCAAGGCCATCAGCCGCGAGGCCGGTGCCCGCACCAAGATGGCTGTTTGGAGCAAGGACCCCAACGTGAACCCTGTTTCCGCCTGCATCGGCGAGCACGGTGCCCGTGTAGCTGCTGTTGTGGAAAAACTGGGCGGCGAAAAGATCGACATTGTGAAGTGGAGCGAGGATATCTCCGAGTTCATCTCCGCAGCACTCAGCCCGGCCAAGGTGGTCAAGGTGGAACTGCTGCCCGGCGAGACCCGTTCCTGCCGTGTGACCGTGCCCGACCAGCAGCTGAGCCTTGCCATTGGCAACAAGGGCCAGAACGCACGCCTGTGCGCACGCCTGACCGGCTACAACATTGATATCCGCCCCGAGAGCGGCTATTATGGCGAGGAAGAGCCGAAGAAGGAAGCTGAGACCGACGCCGAGTAATTCCGGCGCAGATGGCCAAAGGAGGGAAACCGGATGGCACAGAAAAAGATCCCTTCCCGCCAGTGCATCGGCTGCATGACCAGCCGCCCCAAAAAGGAGCTGGTGCGTGTGGTGCGTGCACCCAGCGGAGAGATCAGCATTGATCTGGTCGGCAAAAAGCCGGGCCGCGGCGCGTATCTCTGCCCGAACCCCGACTGCCTGACCAAGGCAAAAAAGAAAAAGGCGCTGGAGCGCTGCTTTGAGCAGCCGGTTCCCGCCGAAGTTTACGAGGCTCTGGCCGCACAGCTGGCCGAGGCCGCAAAGGAGGCAGCAGCAAATGGCAAAGAAGAATAACACCCCCGCAAAGCCCAAGCTGCCGCCGGAGGAAGCACTGTTTCAGGCGCTGAGCCTGTGCCGCAAGGCGGGCGCACTGACCATGGGCTTTGATGCCGTGGAAGATGCCTGTGTCAAGAGCAAGGCATGGCTGGTGATGGTGGCAAGCGATGCCAGCGCCAAGACCGTGCAGCGCCTCGACTATTCTGTGGGCGATCTGGTGGATGTGATCACCATGCCGCTTACGCAGGATAAACTGGCCGATATCAGCCGCAAGCCTGTGGCTGTTTACGCGGTGACTGACCGCAACCTCGCAAAGCTCTGCTTTGACCGCCTGTCGGACTGCGGAGCAATCAAAAATGAGGAGGATATGACCGAATGATCGTAAAATATAAAGTGAGTGATTTTGCAAAGGACCTGAACCTTTCCGCCAAGAAGGTCCTGGATGAGCTGAACGCCATGGGCAGCACCGGCAAGAAGAACAGCTCCAATCTGGAAGAGAACGAGCTGAACTACCTGCTGGAAAAGTTCAGCAAGGATAACAGTGTGGCAAATCTGGACGAATTCCTGAACAGCGCCAAGGCCGCAAAGGAGGAGCCGAAGCCCACTGAGAAGAAGGCCGAGAAAAAGCCCGAGAAAAAGCCCGAAGCTCCCAAGGCAGAAAAGAAGCCGGAGCAGCCTGCCGCCAAAAAGGCAGAGCCTGCCCAGCAGGATAAGAACGGCAATAAGCATAACGAAAAGAAGAACGAGCAGCACAAGAAGCGCGAGGAAAAGACCGTTTCTCTCAGCGAACTGGCTCGTGAGACCGGTGCCAAGGCATCCGCTGCTCCGGCACAGGCTGTGTCCGTGCGCCGCGAGGACAATCAGGTCACCGTGGATACCCGCACTGTGGATATGAACGTGGACCGCTTCGATGCCCGTTACGATGATCTGGCTTCCACCAAGAACACCGAGAACCGCCGCAAGCCCACCCCGCAGGGCAACAAGCAAAAGTTCACCCAGCGCGGTCAGCGCCAGCGCCAGCAGTTCCAGAAGGGCAAGCGCGAGACCGAGTTCGAGCGTCTGCAGCGCATCCAGCTGGAAAAGGCCCGCAGCGCACAGCTGAAGGTGATGATCCCCGACGAGATCACCGTGGGCGAGCTGGCTGCCCGCCTGAAGCAGCAGGCCGGCAAGGTCATTGCCAAGTTCATGCAGATGGGCGAGATGCACGCCATCAACGACGTGATCGATTTTGATACCGCTTCTCTGCTGGCAGAGGAGTTCCACGCAAAGGTCGAGCACGAGGTGCATGTGACCATCGAGGAGCGCCTGTTCACGCAGGAAGAGGATTCGCAGGAGGACCTGGTGGAGCGTCCCCCGGTGGTCTGCGTTATGGGCCACGTTGACCACGGCAAGACCAGTATTCTGGACGCCATCCGCAAGACCAACGTCACCGCAGGCGAGGCCGGCGGCATCACGCAGGCCATCGGTGCATATCAGGTCAAGGTCAACGATAGCCTCATCACCTTCCTGGATACCCCGGGCCACGAGGCGTTCACCTCCATGCGTGCCCGCGGTGCCAACATGACCGATATCGCCGTTCTGGTGGTTGCTGCCGACGACGGCATCATGCCCCAGACCATCGAGTCCATCAACCACGCCAAGGCTGCAAATGTCAAGATTATCGTGGCAATGAACAAGATGGATAAGCCCACCGCAAACCCCGAGCGCGTGATGGAAGGCCTGACCAAGTACGGCATCATCACCGAGGACTGGGGCGGCGATGTGGCCTGCATCCCGGTGTCTGCCCTGACCGGCATGGGCATCAACGACCTGCTGGAGCGCATCGTTCTGGAAGCTGAGGTCATGGAGCTGAAGGCAAACCCCAACCGCCGCGCCAAGGGTGCGGTCGTCGAGGCCCGTCTGGACAAGGGCCAGGGCCCCATTGCCACCATTCTGGTGCAGAACGGCACCCTGCACTCCGGCGACGTCATCATTGCCGGTACCGCTGTGGGCCGCGTGCGCACCATGCGCAGCGACAAGGGCCAGCTGCTGAGCGATGCCGGCCCCTCTACCCCTGTGGAGATCACCGGCCTGACCGCAGTGCCGGAAGCAGGCGACCTGTTCGAGGCTGTTGAGGACGAGCGTCTGGCCCGTGAGCTGGCCGAACAGCGCGTTGCTGCCGCCAAGGAAAAGCAGTTCTCCTCCTTCCAGAAGGTCACGCTGGATAACCTGTTCAGCCAGATGGCACAGAACGACATGAAGGAACTGGCCATCGTGGTCAAGGCCGACGTGCAGGGCTCTGCCGAGGCTGTGAAGCAGAGTCTGGAGAAGATCTCCAACGACGAAGTGCGGGTGCGGGTCATCCATGCCGGTGTCGGTGCCATCAGCAAGTCCGACGTGGATCTGGCCGATGCCTCCAACGCCATCATCATCGGCTTCAACGTCCGCCCGGACAATGTGGCCAAGGAAGAAGCTGCTGCCACCAAGGTGGAAATGCGTATGTACCGCGTCATCTATGATGCCATCAACGATGTCACCGACGCTATGAAGGGCATGCTGGCTCCCAAGTTCCGCGAGGTGTCTCTGGGCGAGCTGCAGGTCCGTCAGGTGTACAAGATCTCCAATGTGGGCACCGTTGCAGGCTGCCGCGTGACCAGCGGCAAGATCACCCGCGACAGCAAGGTGCGCGTGGTGCGTGACGGCATCGTGATCACCGAGGACGAGATCGCATCCCTGAAGCGCTTCAAGGATGATGCCAAGGAAGTGGCCGAGGGCTACGAGTGCGGCGTTACTCTGGCAAAGTTTGCCGACGTTAAGGAAGGCGACGTGTACGAAGCCTTCAAGATGGAAGAGTACCGCGATTAAGATCTGAAATATCCCTCTCCGTCATTGCTGGCGCAATGCCACCTCCCCCGAGGTGGGAGGTTTGCAGAGAAACGGAACGTTTGCCGTATCCACGCAAAAAGCTCGCCCCTCGGGAGAGCTGCCGAGCGAAGCGAGGCTGAGAGGGTTTTCTTTTATAGGGAGAAATACTATGTCTCAGAAGAATATGGGCCGTCTGGCGCAGGATATGAAGCGCGAGATCATTGCCATCATCGGCAGGCTGAAGGACCCGCGTCTGGAGGGCGGCCTGCTCACAGTCACCCGTCTGGATGTGACCCCTGATCTGGATGTGGCCAAGGTGTATGTGAGCGTGATGGGCCGCGAGGACGGCCCAAAGCCCGCCATCGAGGCACTGAACCGCGCGGCAGGCCATGTGCGCACTGAAGTGAGCAAGAAAATGCACATCCGCAAGGCTCCCCGCTTCATCTTCGTAGAGGATGACGGTGCCGCCTATGCAGCCCACATCAACGAGCTGCTCCGCACGCTGAACGTGAACGGCGACGCTGACACCGAAGCCAGCGCACCGGAGGAGACCGAAGAATAATTCCGCCTGCGGAAAGGATGGATCATGGAATGACAGAACAGTTGAATGTGCAGCAGATGGCCCAGCGCCTGATGACGGCGGACAACATTTTGATTCTGTGTCACAAAAACCCGGATGGCGATACCATTGGCTGCGGCAGCGCGCTGTATTGTGCACTGAAAGCACTGGATAAAAACGTGGCAGTGCTTTGCTCCGATGCCATTCCCAACCGGTATGCGTTTACCAACGCACATATGTTCAAAGGTGAGTTTGAGCCGCAGACGGTGGTAGCGGTGGATGTCGCCAGCGTGCAGCTGTTTGGAGAAAACAACGGTATGACGCAGTTCTCACGCCATGTGGACCTGTGCATCGACCACCACGCAGGCAACAGCGGCTATGCCGACTTCACCTTGCTGGATGGCAGCGCCGCAGCGGCGGCAGAGCTGCTGTACGAGGTGATCAACGCCATGGGCGTTGCCATTACGCCGCACATTGCAGACTGCCTTTACACCGGCCTTGCAACCGACACCGGCTGCTTCCGGTTCTCTTCCACCACGGCAAACACCCACATCGTGGCGGCAAAGCTCATTGAGGCGGGCTGTCATGTGGAAGAGCTGAACACCCTGCTGTTCGATACCAAGCCCCGTGAGCGCATGGAGGCCGAGCGCATTGCCCGCAACCATCTGGAATACTATCTGGATGGCCGGTGCGCGCTCATCTACCTCACCCGGGACGAGATCGAGCAGAGCGGGGTGGACCCGGCTGATCTGGAAGAACTGACCAGCCTGCCTGTGAGCATTGAGGGCGTAAAGGTGGGCCTGACTCTGCGGCAGCAGCCCGGCGGCAGCTACCGCATCAGCGTGCGCACCGCAAAGGGCGTGGACGCCTGCGCCATCGCCCGGCGTCTGGGCGGAGGCGGTCACAGCCGCGCTGCAGGCTGTGAGCTGCTGGGCAATCTGGAAAACGCAAAAAATGCAATTCTGGCAGAGGTGGAAGCCGAGCTGGACGCACCGCAGGAGGAAGCATAAATGCAGGGCATCCTGATCGTTGACAAGCCCATGGACTGGACCAGCTTTGATGTGGTGGCAAAGCTGCGCGGCGTGCTGGGCACCCGCAAGCTGGGCCACAGCGGCACGCTGGACCCCATGGCCACCGGCGTGCTGCCGGTGTTCTGCGGCGGTGCCAGCAAGGCAGTGGACCTGCAGCTGAACCACAATAAAAGCTACCGTGCGGTTTTAAAACTGGGCGCGCGCACCGACACCGGCGATGTGACCGGTACTGTGCTGGAAACGGCTCCGGTCACGGCGGGCGAAGGGGAACTACTGGCCGTGCTGCCACAATTCATCGGCCCGCAGATGCAGGTGCCGCCCATGTACTCGGCCATCAAGCTGAACGGTCAGCCGCTGTATAAGCTGGCCCGTGAGGGCGTGACCGTGGAGCGCAAGGCACGCCCCATTGAAATTTACAGCATCACCTACGGCGGCAGCCCTGCCGAAAATGAGTATGTGCTGGATGTAACGTGCTCCAAGGGCACCTATATCCGCACATTGCTGGAAGACATTGCCGCCGCCATGGGCCAGAAGGGCACCATGGGCGCACTGCGCCGCACCTCGGCGGGCGTGTACACCGAAGCCGATGCCCACACGTTGGAGGAAATTCTTGCCGCAAAAGAGCAGGGCATGGACGCACTGGAAGCGCTGATGCTGCCGGTGGAAAGCGTGTTTGAAAGCCTGCCGCTGCTGGTGGTGGAGCCTTGGGTGGAACAGCATTTGTACAACGGCTGCCCCACCAGCCGGTATCCGGCAGCAGATGGCCGCTACCGGGTGCGCAATGCCGCCGGACAGTTTTTGGGCCTTGCCAATATCGTACAGGGTGTGCTGCGGGTGGAAAAACTGTTCGTAGAACGTAATTGAAAAAGGAAACAAAACCCATGCAGATCATTTCACAATTTGCACCGCTGCCGCTGGCGCAGCCGGAAAAAGGCACCGCAGTGGCAATGGGCTTTTTTGACGGCATCCACATCGGCCACCGTGCGGTGATCGAAAGCGCCGTGCAGTGGGCCAAAGAACACGATGCCGCCCCGGCGGTGTTTACCTTCAAGCTGCCGATGGTGAATAAGATGAAGGGCAAGCGCCTGCTTTCCACAGCGGATAAGCATGCTTTGATCGCAAGCCTTGGCGTGGAGTATTACCTCACGCCGGATTTTGAGGAGATCAAGGGCCTGACCCCGGAGCAGTTCGTGCTGGGCATCGTGCGGGACTGCAATGCCCGTGCGCTGGTCTGCGGCGAAAACTTTACCTTTGGTGCCAAAGCGGCCGGCAACCCGGAGCTGCTGCGCACCCTTTGCGCTCCGTTGGGCGTGGAGGTGATCGTGGTGCCCATGGCGCAGTTTGAGGAAAAGCCGGTGTCTTCCACCCGCATCCGCACCGCGCTGGAAGGCGGCGACATCCCGGCAGCAAACGCCATGCTGGGGATGCCCTACGCCATCCGGTTCGAGGTGCAGCACGGTGCAGGTCTGGGCCACACGCTGGGGGTGCCCACCATCAACCAGCTGTATCCCGAGGGCTTTCAGCTGCCCCGCAGCGGCATTTATATCACCCGCACCCACATTGGTGGGGTGTGGTATCCTTCGGCCACCGGCCTTGGCAGCCGCCCTACCGTCAACGATGATGCCACCAAGGTGACCTGCGAGACCTTTATCCCGGGCTTTTCCGACGACCTCTACGGCACCGACCCGGTGGTGGAGTTCCACGCCTACCTCAGCCCCAGCAAAAAGTTTGATACGCTGGACGAGCTGCGGGCCTGCATCAACAACGCTGCAAAGCGTGCACAGGAATATTTTGCATAAGAAAAAGACCTGTCCTTCCGGAGATCCCGGAAAGGCAGGTCTTTTTACTGCTTATTCGTAGTCGATGGGTAAAGTGGGCAGACCGTTCAGTTCAAGGCCCGCTGTGTGGCCTGCAATGTACTGGTAATACCCCTGCGCCGCGATCATAGCGCCGTTGTCACCGCAGAATTTCAGCTCCGGCAAATAAACTTTTGCACCCAGCTTCTGGGCACCGTCGTTCACCAGCTGGCGCAGCCGTCCGTTGGCGGCAACGCCGCCTGCCAGACACACCTGCTTTGCGCCGGTGTCCGCTGCGGCCAGCAGCAGCTTTTCGGCCAGAATGCCCGCAATGCGATCCTGAAAGCTGGCGGCAAGGTCGGGCACATTCACTTCTTCGCCCTTCATCTGGGCCTTGTTCACCTCATTGAGCACGGCGGTTTTCAGGCCGGAAAAGCTCACGTTGTACTTGCCGTCCACATGGGGCACCGGCAAGCGGTAGGCCTTGGGGTTGCCGGTCTTGGCGGCATTGGCCACGCTGGGGCCGCCGGGATAGGGCAGACCCAGCGTGCGGGCCACTTTGTCAAAGGCTTCACCGGCGGCATCGTCCACCGTGTGGCCGAGGATGTGGTAGTGGGTGTAGTCCTGCACCTCTACAATGTGGCTGTGCCCGCCGGATGCCACAAGGCAGAGGAAGGGCGGCTTCAGCTCTGGGTGGGTGAGGTACAGTGCGGCAATGTGTCCGCGCAGGTGGTGCACCGGCACCAAAGGCTTACCCGCCGAGTAGGCCAGACCCTTGGCAAAATTCACGCCCACCAGCACTGCACCGATCAAGCCCGGCGCAAAGGTGACGGCCACGGCATCCACATCGTCGATGGTCTTGCCTGCATCCAGCAGGGCTTTTTTGACCGTAGCACTGATAAATTCGCAGTGGCGGCGGCTGGCGATCTCCGGCACAACGCCGCCGTAAAGAGCCTGTTCTTTTACGCTGGTGGAAATGACGTTGCTCAGCAGGTGCCGGCCATCCTCCACCAGAGCTGCGGCGGTCTCGTCGCAGGTGGATTCAATTCCCAAAATAATCATGTTTTAGTGGGCCTCCAGCCAGTTTTTGCCTGCGTGCACATCGGTGCTCAGGGGCACGGCATACTGCACGCAGCCTTCCATTTCCTCCCGCAGGATCTGCGCAGCCTTTTCGGCTTCAGCCTGCGGTGCTTCCACGATCAGTTCGTCGTGGACGGTCAGGATCAGGCGGCTTTCCATCTTTTCGTTCCGCAGCCGCTTCCATACCCGCACCATGGCCAGCTTGATCACGTCGGCCGCAGTGCCCTGAATGGGGGTGTTGCGGGCCATGCGTTCGCCGCTGGAACGCACATTGAAGTTGCTGCTTGCCAGCTCCGGCAGAGCACGGCGGCGGCCGAACAGGGTAGATACATAGCCGCAGGCCTTGGCGTCCGCGATGGTCTTATCCATGTAGCCGCTCACCTTGGGAAAAGCAGCCAGATAGTTCTTGAGGAAGGCATCTGCCTCCTTCACACTCACGCCGATGTCCTTGGCAAGGCTGTAAGCGCCCTTGCCGTACATGATGCCAAAGTTGATAGCCTTGGCAGAAGAGCGCAGCCGGGAGGTGACTTCTTCCTGCGGGATGCCGTAAATTTTTGCGGCGGTGCTGCGGTGGATGTCCTCGCCGTTCAAAAACGCCTGCTGCATGTGCTCATCGCCGGTAATGTGGGCCAGAATGCGCAGCTCGATCTGGCTGTAGTCGGCATCCACCAGCACACAGCCCGGCTTTGCAATAAAGTAGGCGCGCAGCTGGCTGCCCAGCTCGGTGCGGATGGGGATGTTCTGCAGGTTGGGGTTATCGGACGAGAGCCGTCCGGTGCGGGCCTCGGTCTGGTTGAAGGTGGAGTGGATGCGGCCATCCTCGCCGATCACCTTCAAAAGGCCCTCCACGTAGGTGGAGTTCAGCTTCTGGTAGGCGCGGTACTGCAGAATGTCCTCCACCAGCGGGTAATCCCGCAGGCTTTCCAGTGTTTCGGCATCGGTGGACCAGCCGCGCTGGGTCTTTTTGCCGTGGGGCAGGCCCATGGTGTCAAACAGCATTTCGCCCAACTGCTTGGGGCTGTTGGGGTTGAAGCTGGTGCTGCCGGTTTCCATGTGGATGCGGGTGAGCACCTGCTCCAGCTCGGTGCGCAGCTTTACGCCGAACTGCTCGATGCCGTCCTTATCCACCAGCACACCGGTGCGGGTCATATCGGCCAGCACCTGTGCCAGCGGGAACTCGATCTCATTGTAAAGGGCGTCCTCACCGCAGGCGGTGATCTCGGCCTTCATCTTGCAGAACAGGTCTGCAAGGCGGCCTGCATCCGGGTAATCGGCACAGGTAAAGGCAGCAGCGGCGCGGTAGCTGGCGGTCAGCTCGCTGATCTGATACTTGGAAGCGGATGCATCCAGCAGGTAGGCGGCAAGCTTGCATCCCACACGATGCTGCTGCCCCAGCCGCCTGCGGCCATGGCCTTGGCATAGAGGGGCGCTGCATTGAACACTTCCAGCGTTACGTCTGCGTTGTCCAGCAGGCGCACAAGGTCGGCACCCTCCAGCGGGTAAACGGTGCAGTCCTGCACGGCGTACCAGCTCTCCGGCTGCAGCACCACGTTGCGGGTGCCCTGCTTGCCCATCACGGCCGGGCGCGATGCCACCAGATAGGTGCCGGAAGGGGTCAGCGGCAGAGCATCCAGCTCTGCTTCAGCCAGCTCGATGCCGTCCTCGCCTTCCGGTGCAGCAGGGACAACGCCGGCCAGCCCAAAGCGCGGGATCAGAGAGTGAATCTCCAGCTCCTGCAAAAGGCGCACAGCCTCAGCCTTGCGGCCTTCGCCCACCTTGTAAGAGCCCTCGGCGGTGTCAATGGGCGCATCGGTGCGGATGGTGCCAAGGGTGTGGCTCAGCTGGGCCATCTCGCGGCATTCCAGCAAATGTTCCCGCTGTTTGGGCTTGATGAGCTTATCGTCGATGTGCTCGTACACGCCTTCCAGCGTGCCGAAGTTCTGCACAAGGGTCAGGGCGGTCTTTTCACCAATGCCCTTCACGCCCGGAATATTATCCGAAGCATCGCCCATCAGGCTCTTCACCTCAATGAGCTGTCTGGCTGGATGCCGTATTTTTCCTGAATGGCGTCCACGTCCATCGTCACCGTCTTGCTGCGTCCCATGACAGTGGCGGCAAGCAGCACAGTGGTGGTGTCACTGACCAGCTGCAGGCTGTCCCGGTCTCCTGTAGCAAGGAAGCAGTCGTCCTTCCGGGCGGCGCAGGCAGCGGCCAGCGTGCCAAGGATATCATCCGCTTCCCAGCCTTCGGCGGTGACGGTGCGGTAGCCGAGGTCTGCCAGAAGTTCCTTGAGCACCGGCATCTGCTGGGCCAGCTCTTCGGGCATGCCATGGCGGGTGGCCTTGTAGCCATCGTACATTTTGTGGCGGAAGGTGGGAGCCTCAGGTCAAAGGCAACAGCCACCTCGTCGGGTTCGCACTCCTTAAGCAGGGAGAGCAGGATATTCAGAAAGCCATAGATGGCGTTGGTGTATCGTCCGTCCTTGGTGGTCAGCAGCTTGATGCCAAAAAAAGCACGGTTGGCAATGCTGTTGCCGTCAATGACCAGTAAACGCATAGTCGTGTTCCTCCATTGCATTATTACACATTCTGCATTATACCACAAAACCGTGCCCAGCGGGGGATTTTTGCGTAAAAAAGAGAGAAAGCCGCCAACATGGTTGACGGCCTTCCCTCTTACTCCTCGATGCGGATCGCGCTTACCGGGCAGGCGTTGGCTGCGTCCACAGCCTGCGGCACCTCCTCCGGCGGGATCGGCCCGGGCTGGGCCACGGCCAGCGTGCCTTCCATCTGGAACACGGCGGGGCAAAGCCCGGCGCACTGGGTGCAGCCAATGCACAGATCAGGGTCAACATATGCGTTCATAGAAAAACCTCCTTCTGATAATGCCCTGCGGGCAGTATGGCCCATCCGGCTGCGAATTATGCCTATGCAGAGGGCACAGGATGTGGTACAATAAAAATTCAGGAGGGTACAGACCATGAATATTCAGATCTTTGGCACAAGCAAGTGCTTTGATACCAAAAAGGCCCAGCGCTATTTCAAGGAGCGCGGCATCAAGTTCCAGATGATCGACCTCAAGGAAAAAGAGATGAGCCGCGGCGAGTTCGAGAACGTGGCCCGCGCTCTTGGCGGCTGGGAAAAACTGGTGGACCCCAATGCGAAGGACAAGCAGACCATTGCACTTCTGGACGCACTGGTGGACTGGCAGAAGGAGGACAAGCTGTTTGAGAACCAGCAGCTGTTTTTAACGCCCATTGTACGCAATGGCCGCAAGGCCACCGTGGGCTACCAGCCCGATGTGTGGAAGACATGGGAATAAGGAATGCGCTTTTCACAAAAAAACCACGGGCATAGTTTTGCACAATGGGCCGGTATGTGGTATACTGGACACTGTAGCATTTGAGAACCCTGGGAGATAAAACAACTATGAAACATTATATTACCCCTGAAGAACATGCCCGGATGCAGCGCCGCCGCGGGCGGCAGGCACTGGGCCTTCTGGTTGCCATTCTGGTGATCGTGGGCTTTGTTACCGTGCTGCGGGCCGGTGTGGGCGCGGTGGCGAACCTGTTCGATGATACCGCCCAAAAGCAGGAATATGAAGATAAGCTGGAAGGGCTTGTGCTGTTTGACCCCATGCCATTTGATGGCATTGAGAACATCGACGACCTGACTCTGCGCGAAGCTGCGGTGTGGGGCTGCATCTATAATATTCAGGAAACGCAGGGCGGCTTTGACAACTACAATACCGACCCCGACACCGAACAGCTGCTGCTGCCCTCGCTGGATGTGGATGCCTACCTTGCAAAGCTGCTTGGCCCCGGCTTCAAGCTGACCCACCGCAGCTTTGAGATGGAGGATATGACCATCGAGTTTGACGATGCCACCCAGTGCTATAAGATCCCGGTCACCGGCACGGTGGGCTACTACCGCGCTGTAGTCACCAAGCTGTTCAAGCGCAGCGGCAAGCTGCATGTGACCGTGGGCTATATCCCCACCACCAGCACGGACGACAGCATCATCAATGTTTCTTCGGATACGCCCACCAAGTACATGGATTATCTGTTCGAGCGCCAGAGCGGCAGCTGGTATCTCACCGGCCTGACCGAGAGCGAGACCAAGGCCGAGAGCACGGAAAGCACACCGGCCGCGAATGTGCCGGAACCCATGGCAGAAAGCGATGTGCAGGATGCCATTCTTGCAGCAGCCGGTTCGGATTCTGCTTCGGCTGAGGCAGACAGCACCGCTGCAGACGAGGGCGTGGATACACAGGCGGAGGAACAGCCCGCCGACAGCACCGAGGCACAGGCGGACGAAAGCACAGCCAGCCCGGCGGCATAATACAAAACAAAAATACCGGATACAAGGCAGATGCTTCGTATCCGGTATTTTTTATTTGAGGTCAAATTTTACGATCACCAGCCGGTACCACAGGTACGGCACCATGTTCCAGATCATCCACAGCTCCATCAGGATGTAGTTGGGCAGATCCTTCAGGCGGAAAGGCCGCTTGCCCAGCCTGCCGCTTTTCAGCAGGGCAAAGGCTTCGTGCATCCCCTTGTCCCATGCCTCGCCAAAGCCCTGTTTGTGGAACTTGTAGCACTTGAGCAGGTAGCCCACGGCCAGCGGGATGAAGTTTAAAATCAGCATCAGCAGCGGTTCGTTCTTGAGCGGCAGCAGGATGCTGTTGCGGCCGCTCTGCTGGCTTTTGAAGGCGTTGTACTTCACCGCGCCGGTGCTGGCACCGCAGATGTGGTAGCACTTGGCGGTGGGGCAGAGCAGGTTTTTATAGCCTGCATTGTTGGCGCGCCAGCTCAGGTCCACATCCTCAAAGTAGGCAAAGAAGTTCTCGTCAAAATTGCCGATCTCGTCCAGAATGCTCTTGCGGTAGAGCGCCGCACCGCCGCAGGCCGAGAAGATGCGCTTTTGCCGGGTGTAGCGGCTTGCGCGGCGGCCATCGCCGGTCTTGCAGGCAAAGCCCATCCAGGTGACATAATCGCCCGCGTCGTCGGCCAGCTCCCGGTCGAAGTGGCGGATCATCAGGCTCTGCACTGCAAAGATTTTCGGGTCGGTCTCAGCGGTGCGGATCAGCTCTTCCAGCCACTGGGGTTCGGCAAAGGCATCGTTGTTGAACAGCACCACATATTCACTGTCCGCCAGCGCAATGCCCTGATTCACTGCATGGGAAAAGCCGGTATTGGTGCCGTTTTCGATGAGGGTGAAATTTTCGCGGCTGCAATAGCTGCGGGCCTGCTCAAGGCTTTCGTCGGTGGAACCGTTGTCCACCACAATGAGCCGGAAGTTCTGTTCGGTCTGGGCATAGACCGACTCGATAGAATCCTTCAGCCAGCCCTTGCCGTTGATATTCGGGATCACGATAGTCGCTTTATACATAAATACTCCTGTATTTCAGTGCAAGTTCACGGGAACAGTATAGCATATCTGCACACAAAAAGAAACCGCATCCCGGCAGGATGCGGCTTCGGCAGGGCAAAAATTATGCGGCAAGGGCTTTCTCGATATTGGAAAGAATGGTGTCGTGATCCTCGGCGCACACCAGAACCACCTCACCGGTGGGAGCTACGGTGACGGTGGCCGCCTTGGCGACCAGATACTGATCCTCAAGGTAGTGCTCCATGGACTGCTGCTCACTCTGCACATAGGCTTCCAGTGCGGCTTTCACGGCATCGGTCTTGCCCTCGGCTGGCTTTACGATGGCAACGGCGTAGCTGCGCACCATCATGGAGGAAACAGAGGCAGCAAAGCTCTCGTAGCTGCCGTCCTCAAGGCCCAGCAGGGGGAACACGATGTCTTTCAGCTCGTCATTCAGCTGGTCGGCCTCATACTCGGCGCTGTAGCCGTCGATGGCGGTGAATTTGCCGTCCTCACCTTTGGTAAAGATCATATCGTATTCGTTGTCCTCGTCGGTGCGGGCATCGTGGATGATCTGGGAGTAGTCCTTCGGGGCGGAAGAGTCGGCCTTGCTGCCGGCAGAGCAGCCCACCAGAGCAAGCAGGCACAGACCGGCAAGCAGGGAAGCAATGATACGTTTCATAAGTGAAATCCTTTCGTGTGTGAAAATCTTCGTGTGAAAGCGGGCGCAGCGGTTTTGAAGCTATTGTGTGCTGTTTTGCGCCTGCTATCCATAATACGAAAGAACACCCCGGCAGAATTGCACCGCAAACGTAACCATTTTATGAACAGCGTTACAGCATAAGGGCATCCAGCTCGCCGTGGTTCACCGGCGTGGAAAGGATGATCTGGGTGCTGGTGGTGCCCAGCTTCTGGAACTGCAGGATCAGGTGTTCCAGCTGGGGCATGCTGCCGCAGCTCACCTTGACAAGGAAGGTGTATGCACCCGTGACGTGGTAGCACTGCAGCACTTCCTTGCTGCTTTGCAGCAGCTCCAGAAAGGCATCCTGCTTGGAAGGTGCTACCGAAAGGCTGATGAGGGCATCCACATACATCCGGTCAGCGGGACGGTTCAGGGTGACGGTGTAGCCGCTGATGATGCCATCCGTTTCCAGCTTGTGAATGCGGCTGGAAACGGCAGGACTGGTCAGCGATACCTGCTCGGCGATCTCCTTGACCGGCATCCGTGCGTTCTTTGCCAGCAGGGAGAGAATCTTACGATCCAGATCATCCATGGGGAATACTCCTTTTTGAAAATATGTTGGATTGTATAAAATTTTTTGAAAGTAAAGTTTTATTGTTGGTGCAAACATACAAAAGCCAAAAAATTTTGCTTTTGCTTTGCTTTGCGTTAATTATATAAAGTTTTATCGAAAAAGTAAAGACTTAATTTAAAGCAAAACCGGAAAATTTTGTTTGACAAGAAAACAAAAAGGGGTATAATACATCATGCAAGGCAGCGCAGAACAGAAAGCGCCTGCCGCTTTGAATTTGAGATTCACCACTTTATATACTTTCCCACCCCTCTATACACAAAAGCCCGCTGCCAGGCGGGTTTTTGTGTTTGTTGGGGATTTTTTCTTTTTGAAAAAAGCAGTGGCAGACAATGTACTCGACCCATAGAGCAGCTGCTTTCGGCTGCGACCCCGCCCGTGAAAATGCAAGCCCGGAAAGTCCGCAGACTTTCCGGGCTTGTTCTATCTCAAAATATTATTCCGCTGATGATAGCCGGAGCACAGCGGAGGCGATTTAGATCGTGTACGCCTATCAGACCAGATACCCTTCAAAGCAGTGCAGGTCTTCCGTCTTGACGATGCCCTCCAGATACAGCCCGTCCTCCCGGTATTCCTCCACCTGCACGCTGCCGCGCTCCCGCATGGGGGCGGCAAGGCCCAGTTTATCGTAGGGCAGCAGCACCTTTAAGGTGTGCACCCGGTCGCTGAGCACCTCGTCCAGCTTTGCCAGCAGGGTGTCCAGACCGTAGCCGGTCTTGGCACTGGTGAGCAGGATGTCCGGGTCAAAGCTCATGGCACCCGGCTTATCGCACTTGTTGTAGACGGTCAGGCGGGGGATGTCCGCACAGTCCAGCCCGTCCAGAACATCGTCCGTGACGGCCAGCTGCTCTTCCCGCTGCTCATCGCCTGCGTCTGCCACACGGATGATCACGTCCGACCATGCCGCTTCTTCCAGCGTGGACTTGAAGGCTTCCACCAGATTGTGGGGCAGGCGGGACACAAAGCCCACCGTGTCCACCAGCAGCACCGCCATGCCGCTGGGCAGTATCAGCTTGCGGCTGGTGGGGTCCAGTGTGGCGAACAGCATGTCCGCTTCCGCTACGCTGGGGCCGCACAGAGCATTCATCAGGCTGGATTTGCCCACGTTGGTATAGCCTACAAGGCTGACCACCGGCATCCCGGTCTTGGCACGGGCCTTGCGGCTCTCGCCCCGGCGCTTTTCCATTTCGGCCAGCTTTTCAGCCAGCGCATCGATGCGGGCATGCACATGGCGGCGGTCCAGTTCCAGCTTGGTCTCACCGGCACCGCGGCGGGCACCACCACCGCCGCCGCCACCGCCGCCCTGACGGCTGAGCGCTTCGCCCATGCCCTGCAGACGGGGCAGACGGTAGCGCAGAAGGGCCAGTTCGGTCTGCAGCTTGCCCTCGTTGGTGACGGCGCGGCTGCGGAAAATTTCAAGGATCAGCATGGTGCGGTCGATCACTTCCAGTCCGCCCAGCGCATTGGAGATGTTGCGGATCTGGCTGCCGGTCAGTTCACCGTCAAATACGGCGCATTCCGCGCCCAGCGTTTCGGCGGCAAGGGATGCTTCCTCCAGCTTGCCGCTGCCCAGCACGATGCCGGTCTCCGGGGTCTGGCGCTTCTGGGTCACCTGTGCCACGGCTTCCATGTGGTTTGCTTCGCACAGGGCGGAAAGCTCTGCAAGGCTGCGCTCGCGGTCCCACAGGCCCTGATCCAGCGCCAGCAGAATGACCTTCGTCGGGGGTGTTTCTACCAAAATATCGTAAAGTTCGCTCAAAGTAAGTCCTTTCTGTTATATCGTTCTCTTGTCAGCAGATAGCTCTGCACTCCACCGGTGTGCCGTCAAATTTATGATCAATGGCATCGTGGTGGTAGAGAAAGCCTGCTTTTTCCATCACCCGGCCGCTGGCAGGGTTCTCTTTTGCGTGGCAGCAGGTGAGCCAG
>ENA-OQDM01000183-OQDM01000183.1-human-gut-metagenome-genome-assembly--contig:-NODE-183-length-42811-cov-2.551987_pt1 | contig 42811 bp, 35 predicted proteins | sample MGYA00242772_ERZ504605 | MGnify/ENA primary metagenome ERZ504605 (study PRJEB26092, sample SAMD00036348) | human gut metagenome | host: Homo sapiens | study: EMG produced TPA metagenomics assembly of... | reverse complement strand
GAGAATTTGCTATGAAAATCTTTATGATCGGCGGTACAGGCCTTCTCGGCTGTGAAGCTGCCACGACTCTCATTAAGAGAGGTCACCAGGTAAAGAGCGTTGCTCTTCCGCCTCTTCCGGAGGGAGCTCCCATTCCGAAGGAAATGGAACTCGTTTTCGGCGATATCAACAAGAAGACGGATGAGGAAATTGAACAGATGCTCGAAGGCTGTGATTGCTTTATCTTCGCAGCAGGTGTTGACGAGAGAAAAGAATTCCCAGCACCCGTAATGGATTATTACTACAAATACAACATTGCTCCGCTTGAGAGAATCTTCCCGCTCTGCAAAAAAGCAGGCGTTAAGAGAGCTGTTGTTCTTGGTTCTTACTTCTCATATCTTGCTAAAATCAAGCCTGATATGAATCTTGAAGAGAGAAATCCATATTTCAAATCTCGTCTTATTCAGGAAGATGTTTGTAAAAAGGCTTGCGATGACAACTTCAGCGTAGCAGTTCTTGAGCTTCCTTACATATTCGGTACTCAGCCGGGCAGAAGACCTGTTTGGACTGTTCTTATTGAGCAGATTGCCGGTATGGACAAGCTTCCCTTCACCCTTTATCCGAAGGGTGGTACAGCAATGCTTACTTGCCGTCAGGTTGGTCAGGCTATTGCCGGTGCCGCAACCAAAGAGGATGCCAAAGGCTTTGAGGCTATTCCGATCAGTATGTACAATATGAAGTGGGATAAATTCCTCGGTATTGTATATGAGGCTCGCGGAATGCATAACAGAAAGATTGTCGGCATACCTCCGTTTATGATGAAGCTCGGTATGTACGGTATTGTTAAAGATTATAAGAAGAGAGGCATTGATTCCGGTATGGATCCGCTTCAGCTTCCCTACATCATGGACTATGATCTCTTCATAACGGATAAGTACACCCGTGACCTCGGCGTTGAGGATGACGACATTGAGGCTGCTATAACCGATTCTATCAAGGTTTCTCAGGAATCCTATGAGGGCAAGGTTAAGCTCCTTGATATGAAGGGCGAATAATCTGCATTTTGCATTGAACAGAGTACGGTTTTTCCGTGCTCTGTTTTTTTATGTTGTAAATTATTACAAATCAAGCTGTTTAGCAAAATGCACAAACAAAAAATTTAATAATTAGCGTTTATGTACACAAATTCAACGTTTGTGAACAGTTTGTTAACAATTAAAATAAATTATTGACTGTTGGTCATTTTTGGAGTAGCATTTTGAAATGTAAAAAGTGACTAACGGTCATTTTAAAGAGCGCAGAACTTTAATTTGCGGTAGATGATAAAATTCTGTTAAGCCTCAGAAATTCAACCGAAAGAGATAGTGTAAAATGCCGAGTGTGGAAGAAAACAAGCTTAAAAAACGTAATAAAATTTTAGAAGCTGCATATAATCTATTTGCAAAAAACGGTATAAACACCACCCCGATAGATGAAGTTGTCAAATGTGCAGGCGTGGCAAAGGGTACGTTTTATCTCTATTTTCATGATAAATACGACCTTATGGATCAGATAATTCTTTACAAGAGCGCAGCGATTATAAAGTCTGTTATAGCGCAGATGAAAAATATAAACACCGATAACAAAATGGAGGCTATCGATCAGCTCACATTTTTTGTTGACGCAATTATAGATTATATGATCGAAAATAAAGAAATGCTTTCCGTGATAAGCGAAAAAAGCTCAATATTGTATTCGCTGATAATTGATAACGGCGACGATAACATCAAACTCGATTTTGATTATCTTACAGATATAATAGTTAAACTCGGAAATCCTCCCGAGAATGCCAAGAAGCTGTTGTTACTCGTTTCTACAATGATATTCACAACCGCTTCTAATGCCATTCTTTCGAGATCTCCGTTCACCATAGAAGAAATACGACCGGAAATTCATCTAGCCGTCAAAAAAATGTTAGCTTAGTAAATTATTATAGCAAAGGGGAGATACGATGATAGACAAAATGGCAAGGGGAATTGCAAAACACCCCAAAACAGTCCTTATAGTTTGCCTCATATTATTGATACCGTCGATAATATGTTATCTTAACACATTCGTAAACTATGATATTTTGTCTTATCTGCCGGAAGACCTTAATTCGGTACAGGGCGAGCATATCCTTGATAAAACATTCAATAACGCTGCAAGTGCCATTGTTGTTATTGAAAACGAGGATCAAAAAACCGCTGTCAAGCTGAAGGAAGAAATTTCCGAAATCGACGGAGTAAGCAATGTTATGTGGGTCGATGATATCGCTGATATATCGATTCCCGAGGATATGCTTCCCGATGACTTAAAGAATGTCTTTTACAGTAAAGACGGTAATGCCACGCTTATGATGGTTCAATTTACGCAGGGCGGCGCTTCCGAGTCAACAATGGATGCTATAAAGTCCATACGTAAATGTATGAACAAAAATATGTTTATGAGCGGTGTTTCCACAATAATGTATGATACTAAGGCACTTGCCGACGCGCAGGCTCCGCTGTATGTAGTTATTGCAATAGTGCTCGCTCTTATCGTTTTGATGTTTACCCTGAAATCGTATGTCTTGCCGTTTGTGCTTCTTATGGCACTGTGTACCGCGGTTGTATATAATATGGGTACAAACATTTTCTTCGGGCAAATATCATATATTACACAGTGTATAGCGGCTATACTGCAGCTCGGCGTTACCATGGACTACTCGGTATTCCTTATGGACCGTTACGAAGAGGAACGCAAGCATAATGACGACAGAACCATGGCAATGGCTTCGGCAATAAGCAGTACGTTTGTATCGCTGGCAGGCAGCTCATTGACTACGGTATTCGGCTTCCTCGCACTTTGTTTTATGAGCTTCAAGCTCGGTCTTGACATAGGTCTTGTAATGGCAAAGGGCGTATTGCTCGGTGTTATCACGGTTGTTACATTCCTTCCGGCACTTATACTTTTGCTTGACGATAAAATCGAAAAGACAAGGCATAAGAGCTTGGTTCCTCATTTCGGTAAGCTTAATGAATTCACCCTTAAGCATCGCCGTGTAATTGCAATAATCTTCCTTCTTCTTATAATTCCCGCATACGGAGCTTCAAAGAGCGTTAATGTATACTACAATATGGATAAGGCTCTTCCCTCCGACCTCGCGTCTATCGTTTCACTTCACGAAATGAAAGATAAATTCAATATGGCAACTACACATTTCATTATAGTAAGCGATGATATACCGAGCCAGAAGCTTGAAGCTATGGAGCAGGAAATTGAAGATGTTGACGGTATAACAAACGTAGTTGCAATGAACGAGTTTTTAGGTTCTGCAATACCCGCCGATATGATTCCCGATGATATTCGTAATATCTGCATTAAAGACGGTTATCAGCTTATGATGGTAAATACAAGCTACGCTACGGCAACCGATGAAGAAAATGCACAGATAGATACGCTGAAGAGTATTGTATTGAAGTATGACCCGAACGGTTATCTGACAGGCGAGGGTGCTATGACTAAGGATCTTGTTGATGTAACGAACCGAGACTTTATAATAACCAATATAATTTCCGTCGCGGCAATATTTATACTTATAGCGATTATCTTCAAGTCAATATCAATACCTGTAATACTTGTTGCGTCGATAGAGATAGCAATATTTATAAACGAGAGTTTTTCGTTTATGTTCGGCGAGACGATACCGTTTATCGCGCCTACGATAATCGGTTGCGTACAGCTCGGCGCAACGGTTGACTATGCTATACTCATAACCTCGAGGTTCCGTGAAGAACTGAGAAAGGGTCTGTCTAAGGATGAAGCCATCAGAAAGGCTGCCAACGAATCCGACCGTTCGATTTTCCAAAGTGCAATGGTGTTCTTTGTTGCGACCTTCGGTGTTTATCTGATTTGCGATATAGAGATAGTCAAGAGCATTTGCGGCATGCTTGCACGCGGTGCAATCATAAGTGCGTTTATAATAATCTGTACTTTGCCGCCCATACTTTATATCTGTGAAAAACTCATAAACAAAACTTCGTTTAATTGGCGTACAATGCCGAAAGAAAAATTTAAGAAATCAAAGGCAAAAATAAAAGCCGTCAAGGCTAAGAAATCGGAGGCAGCAAAATGAAAAACACAAATAAAATCAAAAGTATAATCTGTGTTTTGCTTGTTTTCTCAATGCTTTGTGTCACCTTTACCGGTTGCTCGTCCAAAAAGGACGACGACACGGTAGCCGAGGTTGATAAAAAGACCGAGGAAACTATTTACACAAACAGAATCAATAATTATAAAAAAACCGAAACGGTTTACGCTACACTTGATAACTCCGGTGCGGTTCAAAATATATCCGTTACCGATTGGATTCACACCGACACCCCCGAGGTTTACCTCAGAGATGTTACGGACCTTGAAAATGTAACAAATGTTAAGAGTGATACCGAACCCTATTTTAAGGACGGTGGCTTGTTCTGGAATATGCCGACTACCGACCTTTATTATCGCGGCACAAGCAATAAGACGCTTCCTGTAAGCATCTCTATTAAATACTATCTTAATGATGAAGAAATAGCTGCCTCCGAGCTTGCCGGCAAGAGCGGTAAGGTAAAGATAGAAATACAGATGACAAACAACATCTTTAAAACCGAAAAAATCAACGGTAAGGATGTCAAGGTTTGTAATCCCGTGCTGGCCGTCGGCGGTATGATTCTTCCCGAAACCAACTTTCAAAACGTAAAAGTGGAAAACGGCATTTCTCAGGGAGACGGTTCAAAGGAAGTAGCTGTGGTGGCCGGCTTCCCCGGAATTAACGAGACGCTTGGCTTAGATTCCAAAACTCTCAAAGACGCTGCCGATATCACCTTTAACGATAACTTTACAATTACCGCCGATGTAACGGATTTTGAACTTACAAATATGTATTTTGCGATCCTTCCTCTTTCGGCAGTAAGTAATAATATGGCTGTTCCTTCAAGCGTTGATGATTTAAAATCAAGCCTTAATCAGCTCAAGGAAATTGAATCCTCGATTAAGTCAATAGATCCCAATAACGTCTTATCGACTCTTATGTCAAATCCCGACAAGCTCGGCGAGCTTGCACAGATGATAAATGATGCAACATCGCTTTATGAGAGTAATAAGCCTCTTATTGATGTTCTTTCCAAGAACCTTACTCCGCAAAATATAGAAACGCTTAAAACTCTTCTTGATTCATCAAATAATTCCGACCTCCAGAAGATGATAAAACTGCTTTCTGACCCCAATGTACAGCAGTTCTTAAGCCTTCTTCCGTCGGCTTCAGGTGAGTTTAAAGACGCACTTCCGCTTCTTCAGAGTCTATCAAACGATATGCAGGATCCGGAGGTACAGGCCGCAATAGATAATTTGCCTGATACCATGAGTAAGATTTCGGATATCCAGAGCGAACTTGATAGCAACCAGGAGCTTCTTAACAGTCTCAGCACTTTGTTAAATGAAGACAATATGACAAAGATAACAAATCTGATGAATTCCGTCAGCGCGGCTGATTTTGCATCAAAGCTTGAAAAATACGGTGTGCTTACCGATAATTCCGATGAGCTTTTACAGAAAGCCACCAAAATGATTGAATACGGTAACGAATATAAGATTTACTCTTCGGTTGCCGACGGTATAGAGTCAAGCGTAATGTTCGTTATGAAAACACCGAGTATTGAAAAGGCTGCGGAGGTTAATGCTCAGGCAGAAAGCAGCAAACAAAATTGGTTCCAAAAGGTGTTTGGTAAAAACAAGTAAATAATTGCTTTTAAAAACGCGTTGCCCTAAAATGAGCAACGCGTTTTTTTGTGTGAAAATGCACAAACGGTGAGCCGCAAATTTGACGTTTGCAATTTGATGTTTACTTTTTGACCAACGTGCAATATGAAGAATTAAGCACTTCTGACAAAGATATTTTTTTGCAAAAAAGATTTGACTTTTGCTGTAACCGGAAGTAAACTATGGGCGTAGGGTAAACGATTACCCGTTATTTATCACAAACTGAGCAAACGATTACATAATTTTTCGGAGGTATTTAAATTGAAAGGGAAAATTTCAATGGTTGAGATTGCCGAAATGTCAGGCGTGTCCATTGCCACCGTTTCGCGCGTTTTAAATCATAACGGCAGATTTTCCTCAGAGACCGAAAGAAAAGTTATGAATATTGTTAATAAGTACGGCTACAAGGTAAATCTTAATGCCAAAGGGCTCAGAACCAATAAAACGCAGAGCATTGGCGTTATTGTCCCCGATATAACAAACGAATTCTTTGCTAAGATTATCCGTTCCATCGAGACGTCTCTGTTGCAAAAAGGCTATACCGTTTTTGTGTGCGACTCTAACGAGGACAGCAGCACAGAGGACAAGCATATTTCTTCGCTTGCTGCCAAAGACGTTGACGGTATAATCTATATCAGTACAAAGAGCGATGTTAAGCAGATATATAAAGATTACAAAATACCGGTAGTTCACATAGACCGTCGTCCTGAGCATGCGGGTACCCTTATAATTTCAGATAATGAGATGGGCGGTTTTTTAGCTACGGAGGCTCTTATAAAGGATGGCTGTAAGGATATATTGATGCTGAGCGACAAAAACTATTATTCTACCACACGAAACAGATATAAAGGTTATGTTGACGCTCACAAAAAGTATTCTTTGCCGCTTAACGAGGGAAATGTTATAAAAACGGATGTCAGTTACGCTTCATCTTATGACGCGATAAAAAAAGTCATAGCCGACGGCAAAAAGTTTGACGGAATTTTTTGTAATAACGATATGATGGCACTCGGTGCTTTGCAGGCTCTTAAGGATTCCGGAATATCTGTGCCTGAAAAATGCAAGATCGTCGGATTTGATGACATTACTCTGTCAGAGATATGCGATCCGCCGATAACCACAATACAGCAGGATACCGATATGTTCGGTAAAAAATCAGTTGAAACTCTTTTAAATCTAATCGAGAATAATGAGACAAAAAACAAAAATGATATTTATGTTATTCCCGTAAAGCTTGTTAAAAGAACAACCGCATAAAAAATCAGCTAACATAAGCAAACGGGAAATATTATTTCCCGCATATTTTTGGAAATTGAGTAAACCTTTACCCAATAAAATGTATATACTATTCACATACGGACACAACTAATATGTGAAAATAATAGATTTCAAGGAGGAAAAAATGAGCGCATTAGTTGAGATGAAGGGCGTCGTTAAAAAGTTCCCGGGCGTAACGGCACTTAAAGATATAACATTTGACATACAGCCCGGCGAAGTACATGTGCTGCTCGGTGAAAACGGCGCCGGAAAGTCGACACTTATGAAAATTCTCAGCGGCGTTTATCAGCCACTGAGGGAGAAATAATTGTCGGAGGAAAAAGCTATAAAAGGCTAACTCCCAAGGATTCCGCCGAAAATGGCATCAGTGTAATTTACCAAGAACTGAGCGTCATAAACGAACTTTCCATTCAGGAAAACCTTTTTGTCGGAAAGTTGCCGATGAAAAAATACGGCCCTGTTAAGGTCGTTGATTATAAGTATATGAATGAGCGTGCAAAAGAGCTGCTCTCGAAGGTAGGATTAAAACGAGATCCCAAAACTCTTGTTGAGGATATAAGTATTTCCGAAAAACAGCAGGTTGAAATAGCCAAGGCTCTTGCCGCCGACAGTAAAGTAATCATAATGGATGAGCCTACTGCGTCTTTGACAAGTGAGGAAGTAAATCATCTGTTTAAGATAGTTCGTCAGCTTAAGGAAGAGGGCAAGGGAATAGTCTTTATTTCTCACAAGCTCGGTGAAATTATTGAAATAGGCGATAGGGTGTCGGTGCTGAAAGACGGAGCTTACGTCGGCACGAGAGACGTAAAAGATGTTACGGCAGACGATCTCGTTACCATGATGGTAGGAAGAACAATTCAGAATACTTATCAGCATGAGGATGCTCCCGATACCTACGAGAATAAAGAAGTCATTTTTGAGGTTCGTAATTTGTCTCGTAAGGATCAAAAGGTTAAGAATGTCTCGTTTAAACTTCATAAGGGTGAAATCCTCGGATTCTCGGGACTTGTCGGTTCCGGCAGAAGTGAAATGATGAATGCAATATTCGGGTCTGAGCCTCGCTCGGCAGGAGATATATTTATTCACGGCAAACAGGTTAAAATCAATAGTCCTTACAGCGCCATAAAGAACGGTCTTGCAATGGTAACCGAAAATCGTCGTGAGACAGGCTTCTTTTATAACTTTGATATTAAGCAGAATATTTCGATTCTTCCGTTTATCAAGACTTCAAAGGGAAAAGGCACCATAGGTCTTACAAACGATAAATTTGAAAAGGAATGTGCAGAGGAGCAAAAGAAAAACCTGAATATAAAATGCGCTTCAGTTGATCAAAATATAACAGAGCTTTCCGGCGGCAACCAGCAAAAAGTCATACTCGGAAAATGGCTTGCCGCAGATTCTCAAATAATTATTTTTGATGAACCTACAAAGGGAATCGACATTGGTTCTAAAAGCGAGATTTACACTTTGATGCGTAAGCTCGCCGACGAGGGTAAGGGCGTACTTGTTGTATCATCAGAGCTTCCGGAACTTTTGTCGGTGTGTGATACCATAGCGGTTTTCCGTGAGGGTAAGATCGTTAAAACCTTCCCGCATAAAGACGCAACAGAAGAAAAAATAATTATGGCTTCAACTGCCGACCTTAAAGAAAGGACTAATTAAAATGTCACAGTCTAAAACATTAAAAAAAGAAAAATTAACCTTTAACACGATCTGGCAGAAGTACGGCACGTTTGGTATTCTTATAATCCTTCTTGCCATCTTGGCCATACTAAAACCAACATACTTTTTCTCAAGCTCTACGGCACCTCAGATTTTGGCACAGAGCTCGGTAAATATACTTATTGCAATGGGTGAGTTCTTTGCAATTCTTATTGCCGGCATTGATCTTTCAGTAGGATCTGTGGTAGCCCTGACCGGAATGTGTATGGCAAAGTTAATGGTGGCAGGGGTAAACCCGATAGTTGCTGTTCTTCTCGGAATTTTGCTCGGTGCATTCCTCGGTTTCCTTAACGGGCTCCTTGTAAATGTTACAGGACTTCATCCGTTCATCATTACGCTTGGCACACAGGCAATTTATCGCGGCGTTACGCTTATAATCTCAAATTCAAGCGCGGTTTACGGCTTCCCGGCAAGTTTTACAAGAGTTATTTCAAAATCTGTTATAGGTATTCCTCTTGTTGCGATAATAGCGGTTATTGTAGCTTTGATCCTTGCGTTTCTCACTAAAAAAACGAAGCTTGGTCGTAATATCTATGCGCTCGGCGGAAACAAAGAATCCGCTTGGTATTCGGGTATAAACGTAAATCTTCATACTCTTATAGTTTTCATTATTTCCGGTATTTGCGCCGGTATAGCCGGTGTGGTTCTTCTCGGTCGTGTAGGCTCGGCAGAGCCGGCAGCGGCAACAGGCTTTGAGACTTATGCAATAGCCGCTTCGATTATCGGTGGAACAAGCTTCTTCGGAGGCAAGGGTAAGATCTTCGGAGTTGTAATGGGCGGTCTTATCATCGGCGTTATTAACTTCGGTATGAATATACTTTCACTTTCGAGTACGCTTCAGCAGGTTGTAATGGGCGCTCTTATCATCGGCTCCGTTGCTCTTGACCGATTCGTAGCTAACAAAAAATAACCGTGCAGCTTAAAGGAGGTATTTTTATGGAACCTATGTTTAACCCGTCGCTCATGTGTATGGATCTTCTTGATATTAAAAATCAGGCGGAAATATTAAATGAGCGATGTGACCTCTATCACGTCGATATAATGGACGGACATTTTGTGAAAAACATTACTTTGTCTCCGGACTTCGTAAAGGTGTTTTCAACAATCGCCAAAAAGCCTATTGACTGCCATCTTATGGTCACCGATCCCGATGATTATATTGAAGTTTTAGCTGAAAACGGAGCAGGCTATATTTGTCCGCACGCCGAAACTATAAACACCGATGCTTTCCGTATTATGAATAAAATCGAAGCATTAGGATGCAAAAAAGGCGTGGTTTTGAATCCTGCAACCCCGCTTTCGTATATCATGGAATATATTGACCGCATAGATAAGCTTACCATTATGACGGTGGATCCCGGATTTGCCGGACAGCCTTTTATAAAAGAAATGCTCGGCAAAATCAGAGAAGCTAAGGAGCTTAAAGAAAAATACGGTTATAAGTTTTTAATCGAGATTGACGGTTCCTGCAATCAGAGGACGTTTAAGGAGCTTTACGAAGCCGGAGCTGAGGTCTTTATTGTAGGCTCGTCCGGACTTTTCTCAAAGGACAAAGACCTTAAAAAGGCTTGGGACATAATGAGAGAAGAATTTCGTACAGCAACAGGAGCATAGTATTAAAAGCAATTTTTAAAGGAGGTGACCGACCATTGGATTTTACAATCGGTATAGATATCGGCGGTACAAACTTTCGCATCGGAATGGTCGGCCGTGACGGTGAAATTATCAACTTCGAAAAAAATTCGAGCAGAATTTTTGATAAAGGCGATGTAATCGAGACCCTGTATCATAACATTTCGGATTATGTGAAAAAATATAACGCGGCAGATTCGATAAAAGCGGTAGCAATTGGATTGCCGTCCATGGTCAGCAAGGATAAAAAGACTGTTATATCCACTCCTAATCTTAAGGGATTTGATAATATACCGTTCGGAGATACGCTCAGCAAAAAGCTTGGCATACCCGTATATGTTGACCGCGATGTAAATTTTCTTCTTCAAAATGATATTGTTACATTGGGTCTTCCGAAAGATTCTACTGTTCTCGGCTTTTATATCGGAACCGGCTTTGGGAATGCCATTTATTTAAACGGCAGCTTCTACTGCGGACGCAACGGAGCGGCAGGAGAGCTCGGGCACATACCGTTTCCGAATATTGAGGAAAAGTGTACGTGCGGAAATGTCGGGTGCAGCGAAGTAATTTGCTCAGGCAAGTATCTTGAAAAGATTACCGCGGAGCTTTTTCCCGAAACCGATATAAAAAATGTTTTTTTCGAACACGGCGACGATCCGAGAATAATCAAGTATGTTAAAGATCTTGCTATTCCTATAGCTACCGAAGTCAACATACTTGATCCCGATTATATTATAATCGCCGGCGGAGTGGTATATATGAAGAATTTTCCGAGGACATTTTGATAGATTCGGTACACTTTCATACACGAAAGCCTTACCCCGAAAAAAATCTCAGAATCCTTTTTTCGGAGCATACACAACAGAGCGGAGTTTACGGGAGTGGAGACTTTGCATGGCATCAGCTTAAACAGTAGTTTCAACTGCTGAAAAAATAAGTATAAAAGAGAGAGGAATTTATTATGAAAAGGAAAATTTTAAGTATCGTTATGGCATTGACGGTAGTTATCGGCATTGTTTTCGCTGGTTGCGGAAGTAAGACCGACGACAAGAAAACGACCAACGGTTCGGGCTCTTCTTCCGGAACCGCAGAATACGCAATCATTCTTAAACCGCTTTCTAACGATTTCTGGGCAAATATGAAAGCCGGAATAGAGAAGGAAGCTAAAGAACTCGGCGTAACCGTTGACATTTTCGCCGCGCAATCCGAGGATGATACCGAGGGTCAGCTTAAAATTCTTGAAAACTGCATCTCCAAGGGCTACAAGGCCATAGGTGTTGCACCGATTTCCCCGACTAACCTTATTAACGGTATAGTTGAGGCAAACAAAAAGGGTATTTATGTAATGAATATTGATGAAAAGATTGATATGGATACCCTTAAGATGCCGGCGGAAGTGTTATAGCTTTTGCTACAACCGATAACGAAAAAGTCGGTGAAAAAGGCGCAAACTATATAATGGAACAGTTAAAGAACGGCGGCGAGGTTGCAATAATCGAAGGTAAGGCAGGCAACGCATCCGGTGAGTACAGAAAGAACGGTGCAACAAATGCATTTACCGCAAACAGCGCATTCAAGCTTGTTGCTTCTCAGCCGGCTGACTGGGACAGACAGAAGGCTCTTGATACTGCCGCTTCAATGATTCAGAAATATCCGAATCTTAAGGCTATATATTGCTGCAACGATACCATGGCTCTCGGTGCTTTACAGGCAGTTAAAAACGCTAACAAGCTCGGTCAGATAATGGTAGTAGGTACAGACGGTGCAGCCGAAGCCATAGACAGCGTAAAAGCAGGCGAGCTTTCAGCAACGGTTGCTCAGGACTCAGCGGGAATCGGTGCTGTTTCACTTAAAACGATGGTTGAGACAGTAAAAGCAGGCAAAGCAATTGATGCTAATGCTACTCCCGAAACTATCCCGGTTGATTCTTATATAGTTACAAAGGATAGCTAAAAAGGTGTTTTCCATCCGTTTATTAGATAAACGAACTCCCTAACTCCCAAGCTCAGACAGCACCGATTTTTCGGTGCTGTCGAGCTGTATAACGGAATATTGAAAGAGGTTTTAATATGAAAATAGCAATAGGTAGCGACCATGTAGGATACGAACTTAAAGGCAAGGTTATTGCTCACCTGAAAGAAAAGGGTATAGAGGTAAAGGATTTCGGAACGAACAGCACCGAGCGTACCGATTACCCTATTTACGGTGAGGCTGTGGCAAACGCGGTAGCATCAAAGGAATTTGACAAGGGCATACTTATATGCGGTACAGGTGTTGGTATTTCTCTTGCGGCAAATAAAGTTAACGGTATAAGAGCGGTAGTTTGCAGTGAGCCCATATTTCGGCACTTCTTTCGAGGCAGCATAACGATACCAATATTTTGGCTTTCGGTGCAAGAGTTGTCGGCCTTGACCTTGCACTTATGATTGTTGACACTTGGCTCTCCGGTGTTTATGAGGGCGGAAGACACGCGCGTCGCGTGCAAATGATATCCGACATTGAAGAAAGACAGAAAAATAAATAAGCTTTTATTTAATTAAACAAAAGGAAGCCGCAGAAACTGTGTTTTGCGACTTCTTTTTTTCTTGAATTAGAGCTTTTTTTCTGATACAATATCAGCGTGTTTTCTACGGAACTGTAATGTTTGCAGCGATTGGTTTTTATTCTGTAAATGGAAAGGCTATGTAAGAATTATGAGTAAAATGTCAGAAGTAATGCCTAAATGGGGGCCTTATTCAAAAAGTACAGCGGTGTGTCAAGAGTCACAGAGCACGAAACGGAAAAAGGCGTCAGGTTTGATTTTATTTCGCTTCCCGCAGTTTCAAATACCGATGCCAAGGCTCCGAATGTGACTATACCGGTGGGTGTGCATCCTTGGGATGTAAAAAGTGATTATTCTTTTTATTCTTACAGACAGGACCTGGAGTGGAAGGATGTTATTTATTCCGACGTTTCTTTTACAAAACTCAGCGATGAAAGTGTGCTTGTCAGGACAGAGATTTTCAATAATTCAGAGCTTATGCAAAATTGCCTTGTCAATTATTTTTCTTCGCTTCAATTTCCGTTTTTAACATCATACAGAGTTTCTCTTCCCAATAAATCGCTTATGTTTGACGCGCTTGATTACAGTGAGTTCACATATAAAACAAGCCGTCCGTGGGATAATGAAACTATGGACGCCATGCATAAAGGCGAGTTCTTTGACGATCGCTTTACTTCGCACAGAGGACTCGGAGACCGTGACGACAACCGATATATATTGCCGAAATATCCGCGTCTCGGAGAAGAAAAAGGCGACAAAATCGTATATAAAATAAAAAATGATTTAAACTTTTCAGATGCTGCTTTATATGTCAGATACCGTACCGTTGATAATAAGCCTTCGGCTTTTACCGTGAACGGTGACAACGTTGTGTTTCCGCCTGCACAGGATATGGGTGAAATCACGATACCGATAGGTAATGTGGATAAAGGGGATTATACTCTTGTTCTCGTTTCCGAGGGCGAAGGCGGCATAGAATTTGATTTCTTTGCAATATGCGAAAAAGACGAAACCAATAAAATATTAGTTGAAGCAAAAAAGAATAATTTTGTCCCGGATGTTAAGGTTCGCGACGAAATAAACGGTAAAACCGTTGAGATAAAATACGAGGGCGTTGAAAAGCCCTTTGTTTTGAGAACATTTAATGATGAAACAAGACTTCGCAGCATACCCTCCGGCTGTCTTGAGGATGTACCGACTCCCCGTATATCTCAACCGGATAAAAGCTTTGACAATATGATGGAAACTTTTTCCGGAGAATTCAGTTGGAAACACAGCGACGAGGGATACTATCAGAATACTCTTGTCCACACCTTGTACATAGAGCCTGGGAAAAGTCATACCGAATATGCGGTTATTTCGTATGGCGGTGCAGAATATGAAACGCCGGAAGATTATGAAAAGATCTATTTATCGGCGTCCGGCTCGGTTGAAAAGCTAAGCTATAATGACAGCGGAAAAAAATATGAGTTTTCAAACCGCCTTTTGCGAGCTGCAATGTTCCAAAACACCGTGTATCCGCTTTATCATCACGGAGAATATGTTATACATCACACTCCCGGCAAGAGGTGGGATTCCTTTTACACATGGGATTCGGGCTTTATAGGGCTTGATATGCTTGAATTTTCACCGAAAATAGCGGATTATATCCTCGATTTGTATTTGAGCGATAAGAATAATAAGGACTATGCGTTTTTGCTGCATGGTTCTCCTGTGCCCGTCCATCTTTATCAATATTATGAAATGCTCCAAAAAACATCTGATAAATCCGAGCTGTATGATTATTACGACCGAGCAAAGATGTTTTATGATTTCCTTGCGGGAAAAATAAACGGTTCAACCACCGCTAAATTTAAGAGCGGTCTAACAACTACATTTGAGTATTTTTACAATTGTTCCGGAATGGACGATCTTCCGCCTCAAGTTCTGATGTACAAAAATAATTTGCAACTTAAAACCGCACCGTGTATTTCTTCTTCACAAGTTATAAGGACGGCAAAGCTTCTCTCTGTGATAGCCGAGCATCTCGGCAAAGCCGAAGATGTAGAAGCGTATTCCGAAGATATAAAGAGAATATCAAATGGGCTTCAGAAATACGCGTGGGATGATGAGGCTGGGTATTACTCATATGTAATTCACGATGAAAACGGCGAAGCAAAAGAACAACTGCGCTCCGAGTCGGGCGAAAATATGAATAAGACCATGGACGGTATATATCCTCTTATGGCCGGAATAACTACGGACGAGCAGACTGGCAGAATTCTGTCTCATTTGGAAAGCGAAGATGAGATGATGAGCAAGGTTGGTATAAGTGCCGTTAATATGAAGGCCGGCTATTATGCCACTAACGGCTATTGGAACGGCAACGTATGGTTTTCGCATCAATGGTTTGTTTGGAAAACCATGTTAGATATAGGTGAGGCTGATTTTGCATATAAAATAGCCAAGGTCGCGCTCGATTCGTGGAAGCGTGAGGTGGAGTATTCGTACTATACTTTTGAAATGCTTTCGATAACTACGGGCAGAGGAGGATGGTTCCATAATTTCGGAGGCCTTTCCGCTCCCGTGAACATTTGGGCTTCTGCATACTTTAAGGCGGGCACGTTTAATCTCGGCTTTGACAGCTTTTGTGAAAATTACAGCTTCGAAAACGATTTCACTCATTTTTCCGCTGACGTTTCGCATTATAACGGTAAAGACAGCATAATGCTTGTTGTTATGAATGACAAAAATAATTATGTCGTAACAGTTGACGGAGAAAAAGCCGTTTTTAACGAGCGGAGCAAAGGAACATTTGAAATAAAATTACCCTCTGATAAAAAACGTGTAAAAATTGAAATTCAGCTTGTGTAATCCTCTACAAGCTTTTGTGCTTCTTCATCGGAATAAGCCGTAACACCTACTATTATAAGCTCCCTGTCGCTTTGCGGCAGGGAATTTGTATTTACGTCAAAGATTTCCACCGGCATAGAGTATCCGCGTTTAAATAAAGCTATTTTACCGTTATAGTCGGTTATGGTGTAAAGTGCTGCAACGGTAGTTTCTTCACTTTCCGTAAAGCTGCTTTTCTTTTTAGGAGATTTTAAAATTATCACTGTTACGGCACCCAATAAAGTCAGAGCAGCCACCGATGCGGCGATACATTTAAGTAAGGCTTTTTTCATTTTATTCACTTCCGTATATTATTTTTGACAAGAATAGGAAAAATATAATATTTTTTCAAAATTATGATGAAATAATCAACGGTTTGTGTTACAATAAATCAGTATAGTTATATCGTATCCGATCTTTTAAACGGAGGACTTTAAAATATGACTCAAAAGCGACGCGCAGTCACAAAGAGAGTACCTAAAAACAGAAAAAAACGCAGTAAGGGCGCAACGGTTTTGTTGTCGGTTCTTTTTACCGTTTTGCTTACCGCGGTTATTGTATGCTTATATCTTCTTGTGTTTATGGTGTCTTACGTAAACGGCGACAGTAAGATAAATCTTGAGGAATATAAAGAGAATCAAGATCAAACCACAATTATATATGCGTATGACACCAACAACGAAGTCACCGAGCTTTCGCGCCTTCACGGTGAACAAAACCGAGTTTGGGTAACATACAGCGAAAATCCGGATGAAAGCGTTATACCGCAAAATCTTGCGAATGCGTATATTGCACTTGAGGATAAGCGTTTTTACGATCACGGCGGTGTCGACTGGTTCAGAACATTATCTTCAGCGGTCAAATACCACTTCAAGCAGGGCGGTTCGACCCTTACTCAACAGCTTATTAAAAATCTTACGGGAGAAAACGGCAAAACCGTAAATCGTAAATTCTATGAAATACTGTCTGCGCTGAACCTTGAGAAAAATGCCTCTAAGCAGACAATACTTGAGGCGTATATGAATACGGTCTATATGAGCCACGGCTGTTATGGCGTACAGACCGCCTCCGAAAAGTATTTCGGAAAAAATGTGCAGGACCTTAATCTTGCTGAGTGTGCGTCTTTGGCGGCAATAACTCAATCTCCGTCAAAATATGATCCGCTTATTCACCCCGAAGAAAACAAAAAACGTCAAAAGGTCTGTCTTGACAATATGCTTAAGCAGGGCAAAATAACAGAAGACCAGTATAATGAAGCAATAAATTACACAATGGTGTTCACGAATAGTGAGGGCTATGTGCCGAGCGAAAACCTTACAAGCGCTCAGCAGCAGACCACTACCACCATTCAGAGCTACTATGTCGATTACGTTATTCAAAAAGTAATCTCAGACCTTATGGATAAATACGGCTATACAAAGCCGCAGGCGTCTACGCTCATTTATTCGGGCGGACTTCGCATCTACTCTGCTGTGGATATGAATGTTCAGAATATTCTCGAAAACGTATATGTAAACAGAATATCATTCCCGTCCTATAATAAAAATGTTCCCGATGCTCAGTCGGCTATGACAATTATGGATTACAGCGGCAGAGTACTCGGTATGATAGGCGGAGCTGGAGAAAAGACCGAAAACCGCGGACTTAACCGTGCGGCAAATTCGTATAGGCAGCCCGGTTCATCAATAAAGCCCCTCTCTGTTTACACACCGGCAATAGAGGAAAAATATGCTTATTGGAGCACAAGAGTTAAGAACTATGGTATTCCTCACTATTACAGCGACGGCGGAGTGGGCCCCGTCAACTACGGTAATGACCCCGGTTCTCCAGATTCGTATGTAAACGTACAAAAAGCTATTTGCAAGTCTTACAATACAGTACCGGCGCAGCTTCTTAAAAAGATGGGTTATGAATTGAGCTTTAAGTATGCCAACGGCAAATTCAGACTCGATCATCTCTATGATGTTGATAAGAACGCCTCGTCGCTTGCCGTAGGCGGTACAAGTAAGGGAGTATCAACTCTTCAGATGGCAGCCGCATATGCCACCTTCGGAAACGGCGGTAAATATTACGACCCGTACTGTTACTATAAGGTTACAAATTCAAGCGGTACTATGGTATACCTTCAACACGACGAGACCGATGGCGATCAGATTATGTCTCAGGATACTGCGGATATTATGAATGAGCTTCTGCAAACCGTTGTTACCGATACGGCAGGTGAAGCTACCGCGCGCAATTACGGCCTTAACAATATGAAACTGTTTGCGAAAACCGGTACCACAACCGAGGATAAGGATCGTTGGTTCTGCGGAGGTTCCCCGTATTATGTAGCTGCAGTTTGGTATGGTTGCGATACTCCTAAGCAGCTTTCGAATTATGTTTCGGGCAATCCGGCGGGTAAAATATTTGATGAGGTTTTGAACAGAGTTCATAAAGGACTCGCTTCTAAAGATTTTACAAAATTCTCATCTATTGTTGAGCAAAAAGAGTATTGTACAAAGACGGGCTTGCTTGCGGGCAGCGGATGTTCGAGTCGCGCAACCGGTTGGTTCTCAAAGAGCAATATGCCGGGCTATTGTACATCTTGCTCCGGCGGCGGAAGTAAGGATGGCAAGATCGAGGGAGAGACCAAAAAGACAACCGACGGCAGCACTAAGCCGGCAGAAACAACAAAGGCGGCTGCTGAGACGACAAAAGCTCCCGAGGCCACAAAAGCCGCAGAGGCTACCAAAGCTCAATAATCAAAGGAGTTTTTATGGGCAATTTGCTGTTTAAAAATGCACACGTTATAGACCCTTCACAAAAGCTTGATACTGTCGGCGACGTTCTTGTCGTCGACGGTAAGATTGCCGATTTTGGCAAGGCTTTAAGCTGCTCTGCCGACAATATCATTGATGCTTCGGGGCTTGTTTTGGCACCGGGGCTTATTGATTTACACGTGCATTTGCGTGACCCGGGTCTTGAATATAAAGAGGATATAATTTCCGGATGCCGTGCGGCGGCGGCCGGCGGCGTGACAACGGTTTGCGCCATGCCTAATACAAAACCGGTATGCGATAACGTAGAGACGGTAAAATATATACTTGAAAAAGCGGCTAATGCCGATGCTCACGTTCTTCCAATAGGTGCCGTTTCCGTCGGCGAAAACGGTGAAAAGCTCACCGATATGCAGGCTTTAAAAGAAGCTGGTTGTTGCGCTTTTTCGGATGACGGTGTTCCGGTTAAAACCGCAGAGCTTATGCGTGAAGCGCTCAAAGAGGCAGCAAGACTCGATATGCCTGTTTTTGCCCATTGCGAAGAAAAAACAATTTCACGCGACGGCATTGTGAATGAATGCGATGTTGCAAAAGACCTTAATATGCCTCAGATACCGGTTTCGGCAGAAGACGTGGGAACTGCGCGCGAGACAGCCCTTTTAATGTCAGCCCCCAAAAATGCACGGTTGCATATTTGTCACGTCAGTACGGGCAATTCAGCACTTCTTATAGCCTCCGCAAAGAGAAACGGATTTAATGTAACTGCTGAAACTTGTCCGCATTATTTTATATTTAACGATGAAAAGCTTTTGTTAAAGGATGCGGATTATCGAATGAATCCGCCGCTTCGCAGTGCCGTGGACCAGTTTTCCGTTCTCTACTCGCTTATTGACGGCGTAATAGATGTAATTGCAACCGACCACGCACCTCATTCACCGGAAGAAAAGGCAGATTTTTATAAAGCTCCCAACGGCGTTATAGGTATGGAGACATCTTTTTCCGCTTCATATACCGCGCTTGTTGCGTCGGGACTTATCAGTCTTTATGAGCTTATTGATAAAATGGCGTGTAAACCGGCCGAGATTTTAAACAGACCGATAGGCACGTTAAAAAAGGGAAGTGCTGCGGACATTATTTTGATAGATGAAAGTGAAAAATTTACAGTAGACACAAATAAGCTTCACGGTAAATCCAAAAACTGCATCTTTAAAAACCGTGAACTTCAAGGCAAGGTAAAAATGACCGTTCTCAGCGGCAGAATAGTATATAATGATTTAGGAGATTGACAAATGGCTTTTGACAGACTTATCCGTGCAATTGACGAAAAGAAAAATCCTACTGTGGCAGGGCTTGACCCGAAGCTTGACTACGTTCCCGAGTTTATAAAAAAAAGACTCGCGTGAGAAATACGGAGATACGCTTGAGGCTGCGGCAGATGCGCTTTTGACATTTAACAAAGGGCTTGTAGATTCTCTTTGCGATGTTGTGGCGGCCGTAAAGCCGCAATGCGCCTATTATGAAATGTACGGGTGGCACGGAGTAAAAGCACTTTATGACACAATAGCTTACGCAAAAGAAAAAGGCCTGTTTGTAATAACCGACGGTAAAAGAAATGATATCGGCACTACCATGGAGGCATATGCCGCCGCACATATCGGTAAAACAGAGGCTTTCGGTAAAATCTTTGAAAGCTTTTCCGCCGATGCCCTCACAGTTAACGGTTATCTCGGAAGCGATGGTATAAATCCTCTTTTAAATATTTGCAAGGAAGAGGACAAAGGCATTTTTGTGCTTGTGAAAACTTCTAATCCATCCTCTGGTGAGCTTCAGGACAGATTGCTCGGCGACAAAACCGTCTACGAAACTATGGGTGAAATGTGCGAGAACTGGGGCAAGGATTCTATAACGGATTACGGATACTCGTGTGTCGGTGCGGTCGTCGGAGCAACTTATCCGAAACAGCTTTCAAGTCTTCGCAAAGAAATGCCGCACACATTTTTCCTTGTACCGGGTTACGGTGCACAGGGCGGAGCCGCCAAAGATATTGCAGGTGCATTTGATGAGAACGGACGCGGAGCCGTAATAAATTCCTCAAGAGGTATAATGTGCGCATACAAAAAAGGCGGCTTCGATGAAAAAGATTATGCCGTTGCCGCACGTAAAGAAGCTATCAGAATGAGGGACGAAATCAATTCCGTTTTATAAAGGGTGATTTATATGAAAAATAAAAAGGCTTACCTTGTTTTGGCTGACGGAACCGTATTTAACGGAATTTCTATGGGTAAAGAGGGAACAGCTTTAGGGGAAGTTGTTTTCAATACGTGTACGGCTTCTTACGGAGAACTGCTTTCAGACCCGACATATTACGGTCAGATAGTGGCGCAAACCTATCCTCTTGTAGGCAACAGAGGCGTGGAAAAAAGAGAAAACGGTTCAAAAATAATGGCAAGCGGCTATGTTGTGCGTGAATGGTGCGACACCGGCGATCTCGGCGAAGAAACGCTTGACAGCTATTTAAAAGAGTGCGGCATAGTAGGAATCAGCGGTATTGATACACGCCGTCTTACGCGCGCAGTCCGCGACAAAGGCTATATGAAGGGCGCTATAACCGACAATCTCAATGATTTTGACGTGCTTATTAAAAAAATCAAGAATTATACAATTTCCGGGGCGGTTGAGGCTGTTACCGTAAAAGAGCCGCAGAAATTCACGGCGGAAAATCCGAAGTGCAATGTTGCGGTGATTGATTACGGTTCGCCGCGCAGAACTCTTGACGGCTTTTTGTCACGAGGCTGTAGTTTGACCGTCGTCCCGGCTGACTTTACGGCTGAGCAGTTAAAGAACATTTCACCGGACGGTATTTTCCTTTCCGACGGTCCTGCCGATCCTGACGATAACCCAAAGCTTATAGAAAATATCAAGGAGTTTAAAAAACTCGGTGTTCCGATGTTCGGAATAGGTCTCGGCCATCAGATGCTGGCTCTTTCGGAAGACTTTAAAATTGAAAAAATGCCGCAGGGGCACCGCGGTTCAAATCAGCCTGTAGTTATAAAATCTACCGGAAAGCTTATGGTTACAGAGCAGAATCACGGCTATTCGGTTGAAGTTTCGAGCATCAGTGCCGATAAAGCCGATATTACAATGATAAATGTCAACGACGGCTCCTGTGAGGGACTTGAGTACAAAAATTTCAACGGTTTCGGGGTTCAGTTTACACCGGACAGCGACCGCGACAGCAGTACATCCTGGATATTTGACCGCTTTGTTGATATGATGGGGGAATGAGTTATGACAGAAAATAAATATTCAAAAATACTTGTTCTCGGAGCCGGCCCTGTGGTTATAGGCTCTTCCTCTGAATATGATTATTCGGCTGTATCTGCTTGCAGAGCGCTGAAGGAAGAGGGCATTTCAGTAGTTTCGGTAAACTCAAATCCGGATACAATAATGACAGATAAAAATGTTGCGGATACAGTTTATATTGAGCCATTAAACGGCGAAACAGTAAAGAAAATAATTGAAAAAGAAATTCCCGATGCCATTATTGGTACCACGGGAGGAGAAGCGGGGCTCGAAATTTGCCTTGAGCTTTTACAAAACGGTTATCTTGATGAGCACGGTACCAAGCTTCTCGGAATTAAGCCGGAAACCATAAAGGCAATAAGAAACGAGCAGGCTCTTCGAGATACTCTTGCAAATGTGGGCGAACCGTATGTATCTGCAAAGGTGTTGCCGACAGATGCGGAATGTGTGACATTCGCCGGTGAAATCGGTTTTCCCGTACTTATAAGTCCGGCATTCACGCCTGATTTTTCAGAGCCGATACGTTGCGAAAATGCAGATGATATTTTGTCAGGCTTCGGCAGTTGTGCCGAGCGGTCTCTCGTAAACGAGGTATACGTAAGAAAATGCGTCGATGATTATAAAGAAGTGGAATTTGTCGCAATGCGCGATTCCTTCGGCAACTGCATAAGCGTAAGCAGTACCGAAAATATTGACAGCGTCGGCATTCATTCCGGCGACAGTATTGTTGTTATTCCTGCGCAGACTCTTACAGACAGCGAAACCGTAAGGCTTCGCAGAGCCGCAAGAAAAATAGCCGATTATTTAAATATTGAAGGAAGCTGCAATGTCCGTTTTGCAATAAATTCTGATGGCAGCGAGTATATGGTTTTGGCAGTTGAGCCACAGCTTAACCGTACTACCGCTCTTGTTTCAAAGGCTACGGGTTATCCCATAGCGCAGGTCTCTGCCAAAATTGCTCTCGGATATAAGCTTTACGAAATCAAAAACGATATAACAGGAGTTACCACAGCGGCAAATGAACCTGCCATTGATTATTGTGCCGTAAAGGTTCCGAGATGGTCTTTTGAAAACTTCGATGCCGCCACCAGAAAGCTCGGCGGAACTATGCAGGCTACGGGTGAGGCACTCGCAATCGGCACTTCGTTTGAGTTGGCTCTTATGAAAGCGATACGCTCGATGAATCCGCGTACCGAATCCGTATCAATGCCCAAAATGAAGCAAAAAACCGACAATGAGATAAAGGAGCTGCTGTTAGGCTCCGATGATGAGCGTATTTTTGCTGTTTACGAGCTATAAGACGCGGATTTGACCTTGCTGAAATACAGTCTCTTACAAGAATAGATAATTATTATCTAACTAAGCTCAAGAATATAGCCGATACGGAAACATCTCTCGGTAACGGCTTTTCGGATGATTTGTATTTCCGTGCGAAAACTCTCGGTTTTCTCGACAGTACAATTGAAAAAATAACCGGTGAGGAGATTTCGGCACCCATAGCTGCAGGATATAACACCGTAGACACTTGCGCAGCCGAATTTGACGTTAAAAAGCCCTATTTCTATTCTTCGTTTGACGAGGATAACGAAGCCGCAATGTTCGGAAAAGCGCACCCGACATCGAAAAAGAAAATCCTTGTAGTGGGTTCCGGCCCTACATCCATAGGTCTTGGAACAGACCGCGATTATGCGGTGGTAAACTGTATAAATACACTTAAGGACTTCGGTTACTCCACTATTTTGCTTAATAATAATCCTGCGGCTGTTTCCACAGATCCGGGAGTTGCCGATACACTTTATCTTGACCCCATTACAGACGAAGATGTCAGAAATGTTGTGCTCACCGAAAAACCGTACGGAGCTGTTTTGCCGTTCGGCGGTGGTAACGCCGTCAGAAAAGCCGAAATGCTTCGTTCATTAGGCGTTAAGGTTTTCGGTTCGGATGACGAGGCTCACCGCAGACTGAAAAACAAAATCGAGTTATTTGATATCCTTGATGATCTCGGTATACGTCACACAAATAACCGACACGTTATGATTGGTAAGGGTGCCGAGGTGGATGTCCTGTCCGATGGTAGCGATATACTGGTTCCGGGAATTTGCGAGCATATTGAAAAGGCCTGTGTAAATCCCGGCGATACTACTACGGTTTTTCCGTCGATAACGCTTACCTCATCGGATAAAGCAAAGATATACGAATATACCGAAAAGCTTTGCAAGGAACTTAAAATTAAAGGGCTTATAAATATCCAGTTTGTTATATATGATAACGAAGTTTATGTTTCGTCGGCAAGCGTCGTGGCAACGCGTAACGTGCCGTTTATGACTAAGGCATCGGGGTTGCCGATAGTTGCCATGGCTACGCGGCTTATGCTCGGCGAGACGCTCGGTGATATCGGTATGGGATGCGGTATTTTACCGGAGCCTACAAGGTATTTTGTCAGAGTACCGGTATTCAGTTTTGAAAAACTTCAGGGTACCGATGTTCAGATAGGCGATACCGAAAAGTCAACGGGTGAAGTTATGGGCATAGCAGATACATTTGACGAAGCTCTTTTGAAGGGCTTGATAGCTTCGGGAATGCGTATAAAGCGCACAGGCGGAGTGCTTGTATCCGTTGCCGATACCGATAAGAGGGACAGCGTTATGCTTGCCGGTGAATTTTTAAAACAGGGCTTTAAGATATATGCTACCTCCAATACTGCTAAGCTTTTAAATTCGAACCATGTTGCGGCAAATTCTGTGCGTAAAATACATGAGGGCGAGCCGAATACAATGTCGCTTATTAAGAATAATAAATTATCATATGTTGTTTCAACTGCGGAGCAGGGGCCTAAGGTGAACGAGGACGACATTCGCATACGTCGTACCGCTCTTTTGCGCCGTATTCCGGTGCTTCCGTCGGTTGATACTGCCTTTGCATTTGCAAAGTGCCTCGAAAATAACAATATTCTTGAAGAAATAAAAGTTTGCAAGCTATAATTATAGGTGAATGATTTATGTTTCAAAAATCGTATAAAATCCTGTCGACCGAAAAACTGAATAATACAACTTTCAGCTTTGTTATTTCCTGCCCGGAGCTTGCCGAAGAAAGCTGGTGCGGAAGATTTGTAAATGTCTTATGCGGAGAAAAGACTCTGCGCCGCCCGATTTCAATTTCTGAAATTGACAAGCAAAACGGTACAATAACAATCGTATTTGAAGTCCGCGGAGACGGAACAAAATGGATGTCGGAGAGAAAAGCAGGGGACGAGCTTGATATTTTAGGACCTCTCGGCAACGGATTTTTCCCCGATAAAACAAAACGCGGAATTTTTATCGGAGGAGGTATAGGCTGTCCCCCTATGCTCGGTGCTGCAAAAGAATACGGCAGCGATGCAGAGGTGATTCTCGGCTTCAGAAGCAAGAAAATGCAATACTTACAGATAAGTTTAAGTCTGTCGCTAAGCGGGTGGAAATCACAACAAACGACGGTACCCTCGGCGCAAAAGGCTTTGTTACCGATGTGCTTAAAAATATGGTTCAAAACGGCGAAAATGCCGTAGTTTATGCCTGCGGACCCACACCAATGTTAAAAAGCGTTGCCGCGCTCTGTAAGGAAAAAAATATTAAGTGCTATGTTTCGCTGGAGCAGCGTATGGCGTGCGGAATAGGTGCTTGCCTTTGCTGTGCACAAAAGACTCGCGATGAAGACGGCGAGCATATGAAACATGTTTGTAAAAACGGACCCGTTTTTGATTCCGAGGAGGTCGTATTCTGATGGCTGATTTAGGTGTTAATATAGCCGGAGTTCATTTTAAAAACCCCGTAATTACAGCGAGCGGAACTTTCGGATTTGGGCAGGAATATGCCCGTCTTTATGATATTTCGCGTCTCGGAGGTATTTCTTGCAAGGGGACTACGCTGAAAGAACGCCCGGGAAATCCTGTTCCGCGAGTTTGTGAAACGCCGTCAGGTATACTCAACTGCGTCGGACTTCAAAATCCGGGTGTTGACGCGTTTATAAAAGATGACTTGCCTTTTTTGGAAAAGTCAGGTACCGTTATAATCGCTAACATTGCAGGAAGCGCAGAAGAAGATTACGTTGAAACTGCATCAAGGCTTAACGGTACGAGTGTGGATATGATTGAGCTTAATATTTCGTGTCCTAATGTTAAAGAGGGCGGAGCTTCTTTCGGAACAAGTGCCGCGAGCGTCGAAAAGATAACGTCGGCTGTCAAAAAAGTAACCGAAAAGCCGCTTATGGTAAAACTTACGCCTAACGTAACCGACATAACTGAAATGGCTCTTGCCGCAGAGAGTGCCGGTGCAGATGCCGTTTCTCTTATAAATACGCTTACCGGAATGATTATTGATATAAACACAAAAAGACCGCTTCTTCGCAATAATACGGGCGGGATGTCAGGTGCGGCGGTTTTTCCCGTGGCACTTCGTATGGTTTGGCAAACCGCATCCAAGGTTAAAATTCCCGTTGTCGGTCTCGGAGGTATAACAAAGTGGGAGGACGCCGTACAGATGCTTTTAGCCGGAGCAAGTGCGGTTCAGGTCGGTACCGCAAGCTTTACAGACGCATTCGCACCGCTTAAAATTATAGACGGTATAAACAATTATCTTGACCAAAACGGGTATAAGAGTGTGTCCGAGATAGTCGGAAAGGTTGAACCATGGTAATACTTTCGGTTGATTACGGCGATGTCAGAACCGGAATTGCCGTTTGCGATAAATTCGGTATGTTGGCGTCACCCGTTAAGGTTATTGTCGAGCGCGACAGCGGCGCTTTGGCAGATGAGATAACTGAAATAGCCACAGAAAAGAAGGCTGAAAAAATAGTATTGGGGCTTCCGAAAAATATGGACGGTTCAGAGGGCTTTCGTGCCGAGCTTGTCGGCAATTGGCAGAGCTTATTTCAGAAAGGATTAATCTTCCGATAGATTTTGAAGACGAGAGATTGACTACCGTTTCGGCGCATAATGCGCTGAACGCCACAAATACCCGTGGTAAAAAGCGTAAGGCGGTTGTTGACGCTGTTTCTGCAGTTATAATTCTTGAAGATTACTTGAGAAAAACGAAAAATCAGAAATAAAATCAAAAGCAGCCCGTATGTCATATGATATACAGGCTGCTTTTGGCAAAAGAACAAAATTAAATTGTTTAAACACAATAGAAATTTGTATCCCATCCGGGAATGTACGGATGATGTCTGAAGTATATTTTATATTCGGGATTTACCTCGAGTATTTTTTCGGGCAAAACAAATATATCTTCGATTCTGTGGTATGCCGCAATGTTGAGTTTGGGCTTCAACCTTTTTAGCGTAATTTCGGCTCCGTCAAGCATTTCGCTTTCCGCTCCTTCGATATCCGCTTTTATATATGTAATGCTTTCACTCTTTGAAATTTCATCCACCGAAACAGTATCTGTCTTTGCTTGTGCGGCATTTAAAAGATATGAATTTCTGCCGCCTTTTCCCGCAAAACCCATAGTCAATTCTCCGCTCCAAATGCCCTTGTTCACAAGAGTTATATTGCTCATACTTTTTGTGTATTCCATAAGCTTTTTAAAATTTCGCGGAGCAGGTTCGACAGCTGTTATACTGCCGTATTCGTTGCCGGAGAAATACAAAAATTCCTTTATTGTGTCGCCGTTATAAGCACCGAGATCAAGGTAATTTTCGTTTTTGCCGAGCCTTAATATATCGCTAAACACTTCTTTTTTATCGCTCTCGCAGGATAGAAGTATGTCTAAGTCTCCGCTGTATTCAAAATTGACAAACTTAAAAAACACATCTTTGGATTTTTCGTCTGCAAGCAGCGAATAAATGTTACAGATGCGGTTTTTGTTGCGTTCAAAAAATTCTCTGTTTGCTATGCCGTTTCCGTAAACCGACACGCTCGGTACAAAAGTTTTGTGCTTTGCTGCAACGCTTTTAATGTTATCGGTGACCGATTTAAGCTGAGAACCGAAGCATATTACACAGTAAAAATCGCCGAATTCATTTTCGCAGTCAGAGAGACTTTTAACTTTAAATCCGCGGAAGCTTCTGTCCCTGACAAATCCGTCACTTGCCATAACGGCAGATATTTTTATACCCAGTCTTTCAAATTCGTCAAATATTTTATCGGCGCCGTTTCCGGTTCCGTAGCAAACTATCGGAAGGTCAGCGTCTTTTAATTTTTCCCATACAGAAGGAGATTTCAGCATTTTATCAAGCATTATAACCACTCTTTTTATTTCTGCAAAAGTTCGGTATTAATTGTAACATATAACGTGAGTTTCACAAATGTTGTTATTTACTTTGATAAAAAAAGATATTATAATATGAGTGATGAATTCTAAGGAGGTATTATTATGAACGATATTAACTCTCTTTATAAATTATGGTGCGAAAAAGCCGTGAATGATAAAGACCTTATTCCGGAGCTTAAATCAGTTGAGGGAAATCAGGATGAGATTCTCGACAGATTTTATAAAAATCTTGAATTCGGTACGGCAGGTCTGCGCGGAGTTATAGGAGCCGGTACAAACAGAATGAATGTTTATACCGTTAATCAGGCAACACAGGGCCTCTCGGATTATCTTAACAGCGAGTTTAAAGAGCCGAGCGTTGCTATTGCCTATGATTCGCGTATAAAATCGGATGTATTTGCACGTTCCGCGGCTTCGGTGCTTGCCGCTAACGGTATTAAGGTATATATCTATCGTGAACTTGTACCGACTCCGATGCTGTCATATGCGGTCCGCAAGCTTCATTGCAGCTCGGGCATAATCATAACCGCAAGTCATAATCCCTCAAAGTACAACGGCTATAAGTGCTACGACCCAAACGGCTATCAGATGACCGATGCAGCCGCCGCCAAAACCTATGAGTTTATAAGCCGTGTTGATATGTTCTCGGGTGTTAAAACCGCCGACTTCGAAGAATGCGTCAAGAGCGGAAAAATTGAATATATCAGCGATGAGGTTTATGAGTCGTTCTTTACCGAAGTGCTGAAAGCAAGAGTCAATCCCGGCATATGTGAAAAAGCGGGACTCTCGGTAATTTATACTCCGCTTAACGGCACCGGAAACAAGCCTGTCCGCAAAATCCTTAAAATGATAGGCGTAGAGGATGTAACCGTTGTTCCTGAACAGGAATTGCCCGACGGAAACTTCCCGACCTGCCCGTATCCCAATCCCGAAATCAAACAGGCCTTTGAGTGTGCAATAAACCTTTCAAAAACAAAAAAGGCAGACCTTCTTGTTGCAACCGATCCCGATTGCGACAGACTCGGCATTGCTGTGCTTGACGACGGCGAATATAAGCTTATGACCGGTAACGAAGTGGGAGCAATGTTTACAGAATATTTGCTTGAAACTCTTACTGAGCAAAATAAACTTCCGAAAGCTCCTGTTGTTGTTAAAACAATAGTTACTTCTCCGCTTATCTCGGCCATTGCTGCTGCCCACGGCGCAACTACGGCAAACTTGCTTACCGGATTTAAATATATAGGAGAGCTTGTTACAAAGCTTGAAAGTAAAAATGAGGCAGACCGTTTTGTAGTCGGTATGGAAGAATCCTACGGCTATCTCCGCGGCTCACATGCAAGAGATAAGGATGCCGTTGTAGCTTCGATGCTTGTTTGCGAAATGGCGTCATACTATAAGCTTAAAGGTATGAGTCTTTATGACTTTATGCAGAGCATATACAAGAAGTACGGCCTTTATCTTAATACTCTTCTCAATTTCGGCTTTGAAGGTGCCGCGGGAATGAAAAAGATGGCTGAAATGATGGATTCTCTCCGCGCTGACGGCCTTAAAAATATAGCGGGTATGGATGTCATAACATCTTCGGATTATGAGGCAAGCATCGAGACAAATCTTAAGACAGGCGAGAAGGCTAAGATTACTCTGCCGAAATCAAATGTGCTTGCATACACCCTTGAGGGCGGTAACAGCGTAATAGTTCGACCGTCGGGAACAGAACCGAAGATAAAGATTTATATTACGGCAGTAGGCAACACGCGCGATGAGGCTAAGACTGTTACCGATAAGATAAGTGATGATATGGAAAAAATACTCGGTATTAAGAATTAAAGGAAGATTCTGAAAATGATGCAAAAGAAATGGGCCGTTCGTGTTATAGCCATAGTATTGGCTGTGCTTATGGTGGCAACAACACTTACGGTTTTGCTTAATGTTTTTTACTTTAAATAATTGAAATAACACGTCGCATTTGTCGCGGCGTGTTATTTTATATGTAAAATTTGTCATTATTGCTCGCGTTGTGTAATGTACACAAAAAGTGTGGTTGACAAATGCTTAAAATATGCTATAATAATTAAGCTTGCAGTTTTATTAGCAATGTTTAGCCAAGGGGTGTGCCTGTTTTGACTGATAATGATGATCTTCTGAGGTTGGTCAAGCTGGCATCTTCGGGCGATAATGAAGCTTTATCTCTGCTTGTATCAAAAATGATTCCCGATGTGCGTCGTGAGGCTTCTAAGTTTTCCGGAGCTGTCGGCGTCGATTCCGACGATCTTTTTCAGGAGGGTATGATAGGGCTCTTGTCTGCCGCGCGTTCCTATAAAACTGATTGTGGCGCGTCATTCAGAACTTATGCCTCGGTTTGCATACGTAACAGAATCATTTCGGCTGTAAAAAAAGCGTCAGGCGGCAAAAGTGTGCGTCGTGACCTTTTGGTTCCTTTGGAAACAGAGCTTTTATCTGTGCCGGAGCTTTCTTATGATGACGGTCTTGTTGTTAAAGAGGAATGTGACAGGCTTTTTGGCTTTATCGAAACACAGCTTTCCGAAAGAGAACGCAGCATTTTAAAATTATTCCTTAGCGGGTTAAGCTATGGCGAAATAGCCCAAAAACTCGGTTCTTCATCCAAATCCGTTGACAATGCGCTTCAAAGGGTTAGGCGAAAGCTGAAGAAGTATAACTAAGGCGGTAATTAATACTTCATCAAAAGCCCTTTTCTCATTAGGAGAGCATTTTTGCGGCGGTGCAATTCCGCTTAGGGTAAAAATAATTTTTTCAAGCGAGGTAGCAAAATGTACGAAGACAAAACCCTTATTTGTAAGGAATGCGGTAAAGAGTTCGTTTTTACAGCAGGTGAGCAGGAGTTCTATGCTGAAAAAGGCTTTGTAAACGAGCCCCAGAGATGCAAGGCTTGCCGCGATGCAAGAAAGAACGCTGCTAAAGGCGATAGACAGATGTACACAGCAACTTGTGCACGCTGTGGCGGCGAGGCAAAAGTTCCTTTCCAGCCCAAAGATGATCGTCCTGTTTATTGTAGCGAGTGCTTTGCAAAGATGAAAGAAGAGCAGGCATAATTTTAACATAAATTAAATATATATGTTTCGCTGAGTCTGTTCGTTAATTCGGGCAGACTTCTTCTTTTTGTATTTTTTCGAAAAATTTATGCTATTATAAATGTGGTGATATAATGAAAAAGACTGTTTCTGTTTTGCTTGTTGCAATCATGCTTTGTACATTTTCTTTTTGTGCCTTTGCGGTGGATAATACCGCATCAGTAAATATAGTTGAAACCGCAAGTAACGAATATACGGTTTATCTTGGATTTACCGATAACGGTAACGAGGTATGCGGCGGCAGTATGAATTTAGTATATAACAGCGACAAGCTTAAACTTGTTGATTATTCGACGGACTCCGAAAGGTGTATGATGCTGATAAATCCGGACTATCAAAATAAAGGCAATACTGTTCGTTTCGTTTTTGCCTCGGTCAACGCTTTAAGTAATGGGGAAAATTTGGCAACAATAAAGTTTTCGTCGAGCGGTGACAAAGTTACATTGTCGGATTTTTCGGTATCCGAGTATAGACTGTATGATGTAAATTCGTCCCTCATAGCCAACGAAAAGTCGGTTTCTCCTGCTATTTCGTTTAATGCTTTGTCTGATAAAAACAGTGTTGATACATCTGTTGTTGCGGACGGAAAGAATACAGATTCTGTTAGGGAAAGCACCAATTATCCAAGTAATGATTCATATTTTTCACCTGAGTCGATTGCCGAAGACATTAACAATGTATTGCCGGACGAAACTTCTGCCGGTACTCCGGTAAAACATTCTTCCAAAAGCCGTAAAGCGCTTATCATATCGCTGATAGTTTCATTGGCTCTTGTTATTATTGCCGCAGTTATAATTTTAATTATGCGGAAGAAAAAAGGTAATCGGATTTAAAATAAAAAATATAATTTAGGGCTTGCAAAATCCCCCGTATTATGTTAATATATTCGGGCAGTAAAAAAGCATACGATTTATCGGGGTGTGGCGCAGTTGGTAGCGCACTAGACTGGGGGTCTAGGGGCCGCAAGTTCAAGTCTTGTCACTCCGACCATAAAAGGATTTAGCATAAGCTAAGTCCTTTTTTAGTTTTATTAGCTTTTGCTTTTTTTGTAGAATCGGAAAGTAAGATGTGATAAAATAATAATTATTGTTGAGCGAAAGAAATTAGCTTTTTGGAATATATTGTTGCATTTTCCAAAAAAGCTCGTTTTGGTTTTTGATTGTTGAGAAATTTTTTGCATCGTAACAGGTGTTTAGTATAATTAATATATGAAAACGTGAAAGGGGTTAAAAATTATGAGCAACAAAAAAGAACGCCGCAGAATAGTAAAGGAATTGCTTGACGTTACGGATAAGGAATTTACGGATGAGGAACTGATACATCAACTTATCAACACCGAGCTTTCCAAGGATTCGGATAAAACAGACAAACTCTCTTTCGGTCAGCGTGCGGCGGATGCTGTTGCGCGTTTTGCCGGAAGTTGGGCGTTATATTCAGCTTTATAGCTATAATGGTATTTGGATGGTTTTGAATATAGTACTTAAAGATAAGGCTTTTGACGCATATCCGTTTATCCTTTTGAATTTGGTGCTTTCTTGTATTGCGGCAGTACAGGCTCCGCTTATTATGATGAGCCAAAACAGGCAGGAGGCCAAGGACAGAGAGCGTGCGGAAAATGATTTTAAAGTCAATTTAAAAAGTGAACTTATAATCGATGATTTGCACAGAAAGATGGACCTTGTTCTTGAAAACCAAAAGAAGATAAATCGCCGCCTCGATCTTTTGGAACAGACGGAAAATATAAGTCCAGAGCAAAAAAAGAACATCGTTTCTTCGTCGAAAAAAACACTTCCGCAGGATAATGATTCTCTCACATAAAAGTATTATATTGAGCAATGAGATTTTTTGGGGGGTGAAAAATTATGACAGAAAAGGATTATTTAAAACAAATTGATTACGTTATCGATTCGGGACCGTATACAGACAGTTGGCAATCTTTATGCAAACATAAAACACCGGAATGGTATAAGAATGCTAAATTTGGAATCTTTATTCACTGGGGAATTTACAGCGTACCTGCATTCGGCAATGAGTGGTATTCGCGTGAGATGTATGATAAATCAAAACCGGCATATCGGCACCACCGTGAAAAGTACGGTAATCAAAAGGACTTTGGATATAAGGACTTTATACCGATGTTCAAAGCCGAAAACTTCAATCCCGAAAAGTGGGCGGAGCTTTTTAAAAACAGCGGCGCAAAATACGTAATGCCGGTTGCTGAACATCACGACGGCTTTGCCATGTATAATACCGAGTTTAACCGTTGGAACAGTGTAAATATGGGACCGGAACGAGATGTTCTCGGAGAACTGAAAACGGGCTGTGGAAAAATGTCGGACTTGCCTTTTGTGCGTCAAATCATCGTGCCGAACATTATTTCTTTATGAATATGGGCAGAACATTTGACAGCGATGTGTGCGATGAAAGATATGCCGACTTTTACGGACCTGCTTATTATTGTAAGGAGCTGTCATCCGATAAAATGGGTGTAACGGCATCAAACTGCCGTTCTGTATCTCCGACGGAGGATTTCTTAAAAGATTGGCTTGTCCGCATATGTGAGCTGATAGATAAATACAAGCCGAAAGTTGTTTACTTCGATTGGTGGATACATAACAGGGCGTTTAAACCGTATTTAAAGAAATTTGCGGCATATTATTATAACCGTGCCGCAGAATGGGAAACCGAAGTTACGATAAATTATAAGCTTCAGGCTTTTGCTCCGGGAAGTGCTACGTTTGACGTTGAACGGGGAGCTTTTACAGATATTTCACCCGTACCGTGGCAGACCTGCACTTCAATAGCAAAAAATTCATGGGGATATACAGAAAATAACAAGTTTAAGTCGGCATACCATGTTATATGCGATTTAATCGATATAGTAAGTAAAAACGGTGTTATGCTTTTAAATGTCGGCCCGAAACCCGACGGCACGATTACAGATGAAGAAACTGCGGTTTTGAATGAAATCGGCGATTGGCTGAAGACTAACGGCGAGGGGATATACGATACGGTTCCGTGGAAAACCTCGGCGAAGGAAAAGTCAACACAAAGGACGGGTCCTTTAAGGATAATAAGACAAAAAAGTATACCGAAAAGGATTTTCGTTTTACATATAAGGACGGAGCGGTTTACGTTTTCCAAATGAAACCGACACATGACGGTGTAATAAGAATTAAGAACTTTAAAAAGATAACGCAGGACGCAATTGTATATTCGGTAAAGCTCCTCGGTAATCACTCACCGATAATAATCAGCCGAACCGAAAAATATATGGAACTTAAACTTACGGAAATTCCGCAAACGACCTTGCCGTTATGCTTTAAAATTGTTCTTGAATAAAAAGAGTCTCAATGATTGCTTATAGCAACCGTTGAGACTTTTTTAGCTTATTCGGTAATTTCGGCATCCTTTGTAAGTCTGCCGTGGTATATAGCGTTTGATATATTTGTCGGTGATAAAAAGACCTTGAGCTGTTTAAACTTTGTATCAAGCTTATTATTACTGAACGGTATGTCCGAGAGGGAATATGTCGTAATACTGTTTCTGAGCTCGATAGTTGAAATAGACGTGTCATTTTTAATCGTTACAGTCTTTTTCTGACCCGGAAGCAGGTCGAAAAAGTTATCGCTGAACGGCAAAGTGCTTTTGCTGCTTTCAACTTTGACAAGGCGAGCATATTTGTCGGATGACACAGTAACATTCAATCCGTCTGCCGTTTCCTCAAAAACGGTTTTAAGCTTGGCTTTTGGCAAGTGAAGCTCATTTTCGCGGCAGAAAAGAACAGTTTTTTGCTGAATAATGGTGTTGTTTTCATAAAGTCTTACTGCAATGCCTGTTCTTTTTTTATCGTATTCCGAGCAAATAAACGGAACATTTAAATCAAAAACAACTGAATTTTTTACGGCACCGACGGTTAATGTTCTTTTGTTTGTTTCAAGAGTTCCGTTTTCAAAATCAAATATTTCATATTCCGCATCAACTGTTTTGCTTTCGTTTAAATCATTCAGAACAAAAACACGTATATAGTCGCTTGTATTCTCAATCGATATGCTGAGCGGCGCGTTAAAGTGCTTTGCACCGTATTGTAAGGCCTTGTAATTGCCATAGTAATCAAGACTTGACCAAGAGCATACACCCCAGCAGTCATTAAACTGCCAATACATTGAACCGTTGCATCTGCCCTTGTTTCTGCGCCAATGTTCGGTGGCATCTGCGATACATTCGTTTTGCGTTACCTGTGACAAATAGACATAATCCTTGAACTCCTTTGGTAAATTAAACCTGGATGCAATATAATATATCATTTTGTCATTGCCGTTGGCACATTTTTGGTGAGACTTAAACACATCGCTCGAAAGGGAGTAGTCGGAAGGCTTTGCAAACTTTTCGATAGCTTTCATATCAGGCAGGCTTTCAAATCCGAATTCGCTGCAAAAACGTGTCATACGTTTGCGGTAATAATTCATCGGCTTCAAACCGTGCCATACGCCCCACAGATGGGTGTCGCCTACATTGTCGCTTTCTACTCCGACGTTATGAGATTCACCTACAGGCGAACCGGGCGTGTATGGAGTGTTTTTGTCATATTTTCTTATTTCGGGTTCAAGTATATGATAGAAGAATTTCTCGGTCCATTTGACATACTTTTGCATATGTACCCAAGCCATATGCATATCCTCAATTTCATTGTTGCCGTTCCATACAGCGAGAGAGGGATGATGACAGAGGCGTTTTACATTGTATTTAACCTCTTCTTTTACATTGTCAAGAAAGTCATTATCAAAGAACGGATAGGCTTGACAGGCGAATTGAAAATCTTGCCAAACAAGTATTCCTTTTTTGTCACAGAGATTATAAAACTCGTCGCTTTCGTAGTATCCGCCGCCCCAAATGCGTATCATATTTATATTTGAAAACAGGGCTGTGTCAATTAAATATTCGAGCTTGTCGGAAGTAAACCGTGTAATGAAGCTGTCGGGCGGTATGTAATTTGTACCCTTGATGAAAAGAGGGACACCGTTTAATCTGAATTGGAAATTTCTTCCGTATTCATCTTTTTCTCTGTTTAATTCAATTTTTCTGATTCCTATTTTTTTAGAAGTGGAATCGACTTCTTTGCCGCCGGATACTACTGCTGCACTTATTTCGTACAACGGCTGCTCTGCTTTGCCGGATAATTCGTATGTCCACCAAAGCTCAGGATCGGTTATTGTAAAATCAGCTTCTGTGCCGCTTTTTTCAAGAGTGCTGCCGTCCGGCAATACAACCTTTAACGAACATTCGTAATCTTTATATGCCTTTATATCGGCTCTTACGGAGATAACGGCAGTACCGTCGGCATTGAGTGCTTGTGACGCAAAAAGATATTCAATTTTTGCACCGTTCACAAACTCAAGACTTATTTCCTTTGTTATACCGCTGCACGGCAATACGGGACCCCAGTCCCAACCGAAATGGCATTGCGGTTTGCGTATATGAACAATACCGTTCTGACCGTTTGAATTTACGGGAGTAGGACAGGACTTGTATTTTTCTTTAACATAATTTACCGGGGAACGAAACAATATTCTTATTTCGTTTTCACCTTTGACAAGACGTTCTTTTATTGATACGCTGTAAGCTTTAAAACAATTCCTAGCGGAAAAAGCAAGCATATTATTTACAAAAACATCACATATTGTATCAAGCATTTCACAGGTCAGCAGTATATCATCACAGTTTAATTCTTCTTCGGTTATTTCAAAAGTCTTTTTGTATTCCCAATTTGTTTCGCCGACCCAGTATACATCCTTTTCATTAAGGCCGATAAATGGGTCCGGAATATCTCCGTTTGCCATCAGGTCAAGATAGTTGCAGCCGGGTACTGTGGCTTCCTTGTATAGCTTATCACCGACTTTACCGACTTTTCTGAATTGCCATTTCCCGTTTAGTGTCTTTTTCATTTTTCCAAATCCCTCTCTTTGAAACATCATTGGTATTATACTTTATCCCTTTGTATATTGTAAATGCTTTTATGCGCTTTTTATTTTATGATTTTTTATCTGTAAGTCTAAATGCAACTCTGCGGCGGATATCTCTATTGACAATTTAATATATTTCATTTAAACTGTAATGGTATTTTGTGCATTATGCCAAAAACAAGAAGAGCGTTAGGGAGCTTTTTATGGAGAAGTCAAAGAATAAAGTCGGTAATGTTTTAAAATCGGTAAAAGAGCATTGGAAAAATCCGCCTGAGGGCCGGTATATACCGTATAAGGAGATTTTGTCTTATTCGATAGGCGGCATCGGAGTCAAATTTGTATTGTGTACGGTTTCTTATATCGGACTTTCGGCAACAAGCTTCTTGCCGGAGCTGCGTTAGGACTTAAAAACGGAGATCTTGTAAAGCTCAATCTGATGGCAACGGTAATTGGTATGTTTTTAGGTCCGCTTCGCGGTATGATAATTGATAACACGCGCAATAAAAACGGTAAATTCAGACCGTATCTTATCTATGCCGGTATACCGTCGGCAGTTGTAACCACGGTGTTTGCTTTTTTACCGTTTGATAGTATGAGCTATAACGGAAAACTATGGTCGCTGTTTATTACCTATATGATGCTTCAACTTTGTTATCCGTTTTACGATCAAGCGTACACGACTCTTGTGCAGGTTATGAGTCCGAATTCGACGGAGCGTGCGGATGTTATAACAATATCGACATTTATATACTCTTTGGCACCATCGGTAATGGGCTTTGTTGTACCGATAGTTGCCGGATTTGCCGGCAGACTCGAGCATATAAATGCTTATCGCGTAATTATGCCTGTTTTTGGCATAGGTGGTGCTCTTTTGGGAATTTTCAGTTATGCCGGAACTAAAGAACGTATAATTGTATCCAAGGATTATTCGCCTAAAGTACCGTTTTTCCAAGGAATCGGAGCAGGTATCCAGAATAAGTACCAGTGGGCGCGCTCAATAACTTCATGGTTTATTCTTTTACAGGCTGGCGTCGGCAATGTTACAACATGGTATTTTTATTACGGTATTAAAGATACTTTAGGTCTTACAACGGAACAACAGGGCGTTTTAAACGGCACTCTTACAACAATTCTTGGAGCAGCTGCAACACCAGCTATGCTTTTGTCTCCTTTTTTGATAAGAAAAATCGGTAAACGCAATTTGTTTATTATGTATGCTGTTTGTTCTGTTTTCTGCTTTGCCGGTATGTATGTTTTTATAGAGCAAATATGGGTGCTGTTTGTTTTTATATGGCTTAGGGGTTTTTCTCGACATTTACGCTTATAACCGATGGTGCTATGAATGCCGATGTGCTTGATTATCAGCAATACAAGACGGGGGAGCGCCTTGAAGGCTTATGAGTCAATTTGTAGGTATAATCGGAACGTTTGTTTCTATGGGTGTAACTTATCTTATACAGACGATAATAATGCAAAATCATTACGGCCTTGTAAATAATTATGATGACCTTTACAATGTGTCTTTCAGAGAACCGCTTTCAAAAGGTATGATTGCTCTTGCGGCGGTGGGATATGTAATTTCACTAATTCCGTTTATTACAATGTACACTCTAACAGAAGAGGAACACGAGGCACATATTTCCGTTCTTAAAATCAGGGCGGCACTTGAAGATTATGCGACAGAATGCTTATCGGAGGGTGAGCTTGAAGAAGCCAAAAATATTTATGCCGATGCAGTAAACGAACTCGAGATTTGTCGTGACAGAATAGACAAAGTAAAGGGCAAGGAGAAGAGAAAGCTTAAAAATAAAATGAAAGCTCTTCAAATTGTTATAAACGAAAAAGATCGTTTTAATGACCCTAAAATGATAAAGAAAACCGAAAAAGCAAAAGAGCTTTTGTCTCATTCGGTAGAAGAGCTTTACGGAATATCAGAGCCCTCGATGGATAAATACAACGCCGCAAATGCAATGAGCGAGTCTACAAAAGAAGAAATACGTTCAAAATCAGCGGCACTTAAAGAAGCGTCAAAAGAGCTTGATCATTTCCATAAAAAAGCATATGCGTATATTCAGGCGCGAAAGCTTTTAAAGCAGCTTGAATACTATTCGCATTGGTCTGATATCTTTAGTCCGGAATCGGTTGAGATTTCGGAATGATTTCAGTTCCGTATTTCAGAGCGGTGTTTAACAACACCGCTCTTTTTAAGAAAAAGTTGTCAAAATGTTAACAATTTTTATTGCACACTTTAAAACGAAGATGTATAATAATTTTCGGTGATGTGAAATGAGTAAATCAACAATTATTGCAGTTGCGGGCAAAGGCGGTGTAGGCAAAACTTCATTATCGGCTACTATCGTCAGGTGCCTTACAGAAAAGTATCCCGATAAAAAGATACTTGCCATAGACGCCGATCCGGCAGTAGGTCTTTCGACCGCTCTCGGAATAGACGTCAAAATGACCATTGATGATATTCGTAAAGAGATTATAGCTTCCGTGGACGAGGGCGATACCAGAGGAGCCGTTGAGCTTTTAGGCGAAGCCAAGTACCGTATTTTCGATGCTCTTGTCGAGACAGACGGATATTCGTTTATTGCTGTTGGAAGACCAGAGAGCGCGGGGTGCTATTGTAAAATAAACTCATATCTTAAAGAGGTTATCTCCATACTTTCCGACGAATTTGACTATGTTGTTATTGACGGTGAGGCGGGAATAGAGCAAATTAACAGACGTGTTATGGAGAGAGTAACGCATCTTATCTTAATAACGGATCCCAGCAAAAAAGGCTGCCAAGTAATAAAAACAATAAAAGGTGTTGCCGATGATCTTGTTATGTATGATAAAATCGGTGCAATAGTTAATCGTATGACGGACGAGTCTTTAAAGGATTATATTAATATCGACGGTGTTGAAGTTCTCAGTTATATTCCGAATGATACAAATCTCGCTATGTTTGATATACAGGGCGAAAATGTATTTAATTTGCCGGAATCTTCACCGGTGGTAAAGGGAGTACGGGAGACTTTAACTAAAATAGGGGTGCTGTGATGAAAGATCTGAAACATCTGATTTATTTTGAGAATCTGCTTCAGGAGGCAAACAATGAACTTGTGCAGCGGGCAATAAGCGATGGCAAAAAAGCGATTGCGTATACCTGCTATCATATCCCGGAAGTTCTGCTCAATGTCGATAATTGTTTTTCGGTAAGACTCAGAGCTCCGAGAACAGGTTCTATGGATATTGCAACTTATTATCTCAGTTCGTATCTGTGCGGATATTCCAAGGCTCTTTTGGAGCGCGGTATTGAAGGCGGTTATAATTTCCTTTCCGCTCTTATAGGCTCGGAATCATGCTCGGAAATGAATCGTACATATGAGCATTTCATGCTTTTGAATCTTGTACAAAACGATAAATTCTTCGTTTCCATTGCCGATATTCCTTTTAAAATTGAGCCGCATACGGTAAGGCATTATACAGAGCAGATGAGAGTCAAGGTGCTCGATAAGCTACATGATGTTTACGGTGTTGATACAAGCGATGCTATGCTTCGTAAAGCTGTTGAAGAGCATAACGAAGTTTGTCGTCTCATAACAGAAATAGGTGAATATCGCAAAGAGGAAAATCCGCGAATAACGGGATATGAATTTCACGTCATAAATCTTGTTACATATTGTTGCCCCAAGTATTTGATAATCGACAAGCTCAGAGAAACCGCAGAGGAGCTTAAAACAAGGGTTCCTGACGAAAAGAAAAATTATCGTGCTAAAGTTGTTGTCGTGGGTTCTGAAATGGACGATCCGGATTTCACAAAGCTTATCGAAGAATCCGGTGCTCTTGTAGTTGCCGATCGCTTTTGCTTCGGTTCGCTTCCCGGCAGAGAAGAAATAAAACTTAACGATACCGATGATGTTTTATCTCAGATTGTATTGCATTATATGGAAACATGCCAATGTCCACGCTATATGAGCAAGGAAAAGGTGCAAGGCAGAAAAACCTATGTTCGTGACCTTGTAAACACGTATCACGCAGACGGTGTAATATATGAGCAGATAAAGTTTTGTGAATACTGGGGATACGAAAGGGCACTTGCATCACATATAATAACAAATGAATTCGGAATTCCGTCGGTTTCGGTTGACAGACAGTATACGGCAAGTGCATCCGGTCAGCTACGAACTCGTGTTCAGGCATTTGTAGAAAGCCTTGAAATTAAGAATATTCAAAAAGCAAAGGAGGCGAAGTAACGTGGCAAATCAGCCTAAAAATCTCGGTCTGTTGCATGAAGATAAGACCGGACTTTTAAAGCACCGCGAGTGGCGTGGGCTTAAAGACACTATGTATGATTACTATCGTTGGCTCATAACTTGGAAAGATATGATAGTTATGGTTTTAAAAGCACCCGTGTCGACGATAAAGGGTCTGTGGAATTATCGCTGGATGGCAAGTTATCTCGCGGCTCCTGCGTGGATAGACCGTCATACGGAGGGTACGCGCGGAACACACCTTCGTATAGCGCATCTTCATTTTAACGCGATGATTAAGCATACATGTAATATGATACATATGCTTTTTAAACATGATAAGCATTTTCATCCGAATGACAAATTTTCAGATAAAACAGTTTGTATGGATGAACTTTTCTCTTTTGAAATAATGGCGGGTTTTCCGAACTTATATGGTGTTCCCGTACAGACTATACCGATTTTTTTGTCATCGATGGTTGATCAAAACATAACGCCGCCGTATCTTGATATAACCGAGAGTTACGGCGTTCCCGCCGATGTTTGTCCTCTTCCCTCCGCGGAGGCAGGCGTGGCAATAAACGACGATTACCCGATGTTCGGTAAATGCTTTTTATCATGCAATATGCCGTGCGACGGTTCAACAATGAACTCGTCATATATCGACAGGCGTTTTAATCTTCCGTCTCATGTTGTTAATGTTCCGCTTAGATACACCGAAGAAGAAGTACAGAAATATGCCGTTGACGAGGTTAAATCTTGCATCAGATTTATCGAGGAACAGACAGGCGAAAAGTTTGACTGGGACGCATATTTTTCCGCTATGAAGATATACAACAAACAGCTTGAATATGAGCTGCAAAAATGGGATGTCAATAAAACCGATTATCCTCAGATGACCGGTGCCACATTTTGGCTGTACAGACTTTTTTACTTTCATCTCTCCGGCGGAATCGATAAGATATTTATTAAAACCGATAAAAAGGTTAATAAGCTTATGATGAAAGGCTATGAGAGAAAAGAACATGTTTCCAAGGAAATGCGACACAGAGCTATAGTTTGGTCGTGTCCTGCAAACTATTATACGAGCCTTGCAAATTGGCTCGAAAATTGCTGGGGCATAAATGTTGTTATGGATATGGAGACGATGATATCTTATATAATGTATGATACCGAGGATAAAGAAAGATCGCTTGCCACATATGCTAAAACTCTTCAGCGCACCACAATGCGTAAGCATACCAAGGGCGGTTATCAAAACGTACTTGATGAACTTTGGCGCATTTGCGATGAATATAATGCCGACACCGTAATAATGTATAATCAGATTTCATGCAAGGGAATGGATGGCCTTAACGGTATATTTG
>ENA-OQDM01000182-OQDM01000182.1-human-gut-metagenome-genome-assembly--contig:-NODE-182-length-42915-cov-4.807282_pt1 | contig 42915 bp, 37 predicted proteins | sample MGYA00242772_ERZ504605 | MGnify/ENA primary metagenome ERZ504605 (study PRJEB26092, sample SAMD00036348) | human gut metagenome | host: Homo sapiens | study: EMG produced TPA metagenomics assembly of... | reverse complement strand
CTTCCGTTCGATAGCACGGGGTTTCGTTTGCCCATAACTTCTTCAAGCTGGTCACCGGCATTTTGCAGGTTCTTTTGTACTTTCTCAAGCAGTCCGCCGAATTTGCTGAATCGGTTTTACAGCTCCCAATACAGTCCAGACTTCTCCGGTACGTTTCTGAATGGCTAAGGTACGGAAACCCATTTGAAGGCTGTTCAGAATGGCTCCTAAAGTAGTCGGGCCTGTTACGACGATTTTGTATTCCTTCTGAAGTGTTTCGACAAGGCTTGTCCGCCGGATAACTTCTGCATAGATACTTTCGAACGGTAAAAACATGATTGCGAAATCTGTGGTAAAAGGAGGGTCGACATATTTGTCGTGAATATCCTTTGCCATTTTCTTAATGGTGTTTTCCAGTTGTTTGCCGGACGATTCGATCAAAGCGGTATCTCCCGCTTCGAAAGCATCGTAATACTGTTCGTATATGTCTTTGGGGAATTTGGCATCAATCGGGAGATAGACCGTGCTGTTCACATCGTCTTTTCCCGGCAGTTTGATAGCAAATTCTACAAACTCCGTTCCGCTTTTCTTCGTTTTGACATTGGCATCGTATTGTTCCGGGCTCATCATTTGCTCCAGTAATGCACCTAACTGTACCTCACCGAATGTTCCCCGCATTTTTACGTTGCTCAGTACCTTCTTCAGTCCGCCGACATCCTGGGCCAGAGATTTCATTTCTCCCAGACCTTTCTGCACATTTTCCAGTTGCGAACGGACAATCTCAAATGACTGCCCAATTCGTTCGTTCAACGTTTTTTGCAACTTTTCTTCAACCATTAGACGCATATCATCCAAGCGTTTCTCGGTCGATTTAATCAGTGTTTCCTGTTGGCGAGCCATTGTGTCGAATTTCTGCCGTTGTAATTCTCCTGTGGTCATCATATTCTTGTGGAGGACATCCTGGAGTTGCTGCATATTCTGATTTAATACTTGCGTCATTTCCATGCGCAACTCCCGGATACTTCGGTTCAGTTCTTCCCGGTTTTCTTGCATTTGTTGCCGTAAGGCTGCTTGCAGTTGTTCCGCTTGATTTTGGTTGTTGCCTTTCGTTAGTGATAGTACAAGTAATACTATCACTAATACGGCGATAACAATAAGTAAAATCGATTCCATTTAATAAGTCAGGATTTCATTTCCGGTTTCAGTAATCAGAATCATATTTTCCCATTGGGCGGAAGGCAGTCCATCGTCGGTGCAGACGGTCCATCCGTCGGCATCGTCTACAAACACTTCGTAGGTTCCCATATTAATCATGGGTTCGATGGTGAAGGTCATGCCCGGCACGATCATCATGCCTGTGCCCCGGCGTCCGAAATGTTCTACGTCCGGTTCCTCATGGAATTGCATCCCTACGCCATGTCCGCAGAGATCACGGACTACGCTGAATCCGTTCTTTTCTGCATGTTCCTGGATGGCGGCGCTACATCACCCAGCTGTTTCCAGGGTTGTGCGGCAGCAATTCCTATTTCCATACATTCTTTGGTTACCTGTACTAACTTTTGCATATCAAGGTTGACGTCTCCAATCATAAACATACGGGATGCATCGGAAAAATATCCTTTGTAAATGGTGGAAACATCTACATTGATAATATCTCCGCTTTTCAGAATCTCATTTTTATTGGGTATTCCGTGACACACTACATCGTTGATGCTGGTGCACACACTTTTGGGGAAGCCTTCGTACATGAAGGGGGCGGGGATGGCGTCGTGGTCTGTGGTGAAGCAATACACCATATGGTCAATTTCGGCTGTGGACATGCCTTCGCGAATGTTCTCGGAGAGATAATCCAGCAGGGCCGTGTTGATTTTGGCGCTTGCGCGGATACCGGCCAACTGCTCCTCGGTGCGGAGTGCGCTTCGCATCGGCAGTTTATATCCTTCTTTCTTATAATGTTGAATTTTGGCTTCTACTTCGTCGGAATAGTTTTTAGGAGTAAACCGGACTCCTTTCATGAACTTTTTCATTGTCTTTTCTTTTTTATGAGACTGCAAAAATACACAATAATGCAGGTGCTTGTACTATCAAGAGCCGAAAAAACATTCGTTTTCTTTATCCCGATACCAGCTTAGAGGGTATTCACCACTTTTATTTCGCTTCTTGAACTGTCTATCCTCCGTACTTGTATCTGGGTCTTTATGCGCTCTTTCAGTCCTTCCACGTGACTGATGATGCCTACCTTCTTGCCGCCCATCTGGTGCAGTTTTTCCAATGTGTCCATAACGGTGTTCAGGTAGTCGCTGCTCAGTGTGCCGAAACCTTCGTCGATGAACAGTGTGTCTACCGAGAGGCTCTGGCGGCTGAGGGAAGAAAGTCCGAGGGCAAGTGACAGAGATACTAGGAAGCTTTCGCCGCCCGATAAGGTGCATGCCGGACGTGCCGCACCTCCTTGATGGAAGTCGCGCAGCAGGATGGTGAGCGAACCGGCCTGGCATTCCAGTTCGTAGCGGTCGGTCAAGCGTTGCAGATAGAAATTGGCGCCTGCCAGCAGTTCTTTCAAGACGAAGCTCTGGGCTATGTTGCGGAAGTTCTTTCCCCGTTCGTCACCGAAGTGACGGCAGAGGCGGTCCCACTTCAGATACTCTTCGCGTAACCGGTCGGCACGTTCCTTTTCTTCCTTTATCCGGTCGATGTTACGGGTGTTTTCTTCCAGGCGTAACTTCTGCTGGCCGATGGATTGGTTGCCGACGGTTATCTTTTCTTCGAGATTCGCGATGAGTGCATCCAGGGTTTCGAGGTTCTCGTTTTCTTCTATTTCGGGCTTCCGGCTGATGTGCTCTTCCACTTGTCCGGTGGCCAGATGAAAGGCGGTCGATGCAGCTACTTCTTCCTCTTTAAGTGTCTGCAATGAGGCACGCAATGCTTCTATCCGGGAGCCGGACCAAGCGGATAGGACGGTGATACGCTCCTCGTCGAGAGTGGGGTTGGCGGCATAGAACCCGGTTAAATCCTTTTGCAGCCTTGCCATTTGTTCTGCGGTGGAGGATATGCTTTGTTTCAGTCCGCTTGCTTGTGTATTCAGATTATTCCAGGCAATCCCCAGGTCCTTGATTTCCATTTCCTGTGTTGCTGCAGGTGCGTTGCGCCAGTCGGGGAATGCGGCATCGATGCTTTCCTTGTTGATGTTTATCCCTTCCAGCTCTTTGTGGATAAGGGCAATGGCGGATTTCAGTTCTCTTTGTTTTTCCTGCGCCAGACGGTAGTTGCGCGTAGCTTGCGTCAGGCGGTCAATAAAGGAGAGGGGGGAGTTCTCCCATTCCGTGTTCCATCCTTCCCAGAGGATGTGGGGAGTGACGCGGTCCATGGTGGCACGTATGTTCTCCTTTTCGTTGGCGGTGAGCGACTCGTAATTGACGATGTTGTTTTTCAGCTCATTCAGCACTCTGTCGGCAGAGTTGAAGGCTTGGCGTGCAGCGTCCACATGTTTTTGGCATTCGTCCTTTTGCCGTTGCAGAGTTATGATTTGTGCGCTGAGCTTTTGAACTTCCGTGAGCTTTTCGTTCAGTTTGTCTGCTTCCAGCTTGTTCTCTTCCAGTAGCTTCTTCAGGGTTTCGCCGGTGGTTGTGGAGAGGCCGACGCCGTTGCATTGGGCGCATTTGGCCTGTGCGTCAGTACGGGCAAGGTTGTAGCTCCGGAGCGCTCTTGCTGTGGACTGACGGGCATTCTCTGCCAGCGTTCCGTAGGTATTGGATTCTGTCCGGTTGTTGTTCAATGCCTGCTCGGTTTCCTTGTATTCTTTCTCTTTTGTTTCCAGGGAGGTGCGTATGGGAGCAAGGACAGACTGGAAATCTTCATCTTTGCAAAGCGATTTTATTTCTTGTCCGCACACGGGGCAAGTATCCCCGACGACAAGCCGGGAGCGTGTTTCCTTTGCCCACTCTTCTACGGCTTCCTTTTGCTTGTCGTAGAGGGTGCGGATGTCATCATAACTTGTTTTCTTGCTGTCGAATGCCGTTTGCAGGAGGACGTATTGCTTTTGGCACGCCTCCACTTTGGCGTTCAAAGCCTTTTCGTTTTCCTTTGCCTCGTTCAGTGTCCTTTCCGTTTCAGCCAGTAAAGACAAGGCGCTCAATGCTTGCAGCAGGTTCTCCCGTCCGGCATCGAGTTTGTTTTTCTTGTCTTGCAGGGCAGGGCGGTCCATGGTTTCAAGCTGCTTGTTCCGGAGGTTTATTTCGTTTTGCAATGTATGGTTCTCTTGTTCTTTCCGGGTGAGGGCAGCTTCCTTGTCGGTACGCTCCTTGACTTTTACGGGTTGTTGCGCGGCAAGTCTTTCAAGGTGCGCGTTGTAGGTGCCGATGCGTGTTTGGGCATCGAGTGCGGATTTTAGGCCGGTAATGATGGATTGGCTTTGCTCGAACATGGGCAGTAAGGGCGAATGCTCTTGCAAGTACTTCTCGGCACGATGCAGCTTGTCTTCTTGCTCTTTCAGGAAACCGCATAGCCACTTGCTTCCTCCGTCCAGCCGGGCAAAGGATGCTCTTAACATTCCGGCTTGTGCATAGTTCTGTTGTTGTTGCTGTTGCTGCTGTTTCAAGGTAGAGAGCCAGTTGCGGGCATCGGCGGTGGCGTTCCATTCCTTAATCAGCAGTTCTTTCTGTTTGAATTCGTCCGATTGCAGTTGCGCTTGCTTCCCTTCCCACATCTTCTTTTGCTGTTCACGGGTGAGGAGGAGTTCGGAGTATTTCTTCAGCCAGTCCCTTTTTGCGAGGGCGATGGTTTTCTGCTCATTGGCTTCCTTGACTCCGGCATTTTGCGTGGCTATGGCTTCCTTGATTGTGGAGATTTCTTCTTCTGCCAGGATGTGGATGCCTTCCAGCTTCCGGTTCTGGTTTTCGTATTCCGTCCGTCTTTCCTTGGTGGCAGCATATATTTCGGCACCTATTTCGGAGTAGATACTTGTACCGGTCAGCTTTTCCAGAATATCCGATTTTTCGCTTTCCTTGCTTTGCAGGAACTTGGTGAAGTCGCCTTGCGCCAGCATGGTGGTGCGGCAGAATTGTTCGAAGGTCAACCCCACTGCAGCTTGTATTTCTGCCTTTATCTCATTCTTTTTGTTGAGCTGTGCGCCGCTTTTCTTGTTTTCCAGTGTCCAGCGCACATCTTGCACGGCTCCTGAAATCTTGCGGTGTGCCCGTGCCACGTACCATCGGGCGGTGTAGGGCGTTTCGTTCGAGCCGGTAAACTCCAGCTCCGTCCATGCTTCACTGGTGTTACGGCGCATCAGTTGCCGGCTGTCGTTGATGGCAACGTCTTCCTTTTTGGCAGAGAAAGTCTGGTTCAGGTCTTTGTATTTTTCGTTCTCGGCATGGTCCATGCGGGGCGTTTCGTTGTAGAGTGCCAGGCAGATGGCGTCGAGAATGGTTGTCTTCCCTGCACCCGTCTCGCCGCAGATAAGGAAAAGGGATTCCTCGCTTAGCGGTCCGTTCTCAAAGTCGATGACAGCATCTTCTATGGAGGCAAGGTTCTTTATGGTGAGTTTCCGGAGTTTCATGTTGCAGACGGATGATTATGGGTTGTTCTTACTTTTTACTTTCTGCACGACAGTCTCCATCAACTGGCAAAGCTCCACATCCATGTCTTCTCCTTCGGTTTCGTGGTAGTAGAGTCTGGCTATTTCCAGGGGAGACATTTCCTGCATCTCTTGGATGGAGATATGCTTGCTCTCGTCAGTGTCGGCTTGTCGCTCTCGGGTGGTCTTGATGTAGCAATATTTGCATGCCTTGCCTTTGGCGGCGTTCGAGGCTTTTTCGTTGCAGTCGGGGGGCAGGTAACCTTTTGTCAGCACATTCAGACGGAGGTATGCAGGTTTCTCTTCCGGGTATTCTTCCAGCAGTTTCAAGGCGTCTTCGAAAGGCGTCGGGTCATGTGGAAGTGTGACGAGCGGAATCGGATTTTCAATTTCCCTTGTACTGATTTGTGGTTCTGCCCCTTTCTCCAACTCGATGATGGAGACGGAGTGCGGATAGGTTTCGTCAAAGCTGACGGGGAGGGGAGTGCCGCAATAGCGTGCGTGGTGATGACTGCCTTTGATGTCCTGAGGGCAATGGATGTGTCCGAGTGCCAGGTAGTCGTACCCTTCTCCCATAGCGCTGAGGGGAACATACTCTATTCCGCCGATACTCTCATCGTGCCCGCTACGGTCGCTGCCTTCAATGGAGAGATGGGCCATGAGGACGACGGGAAGCTGTGCTATATTTTTCTTTTTTACTTCGTCCAGCAGTGTTTGGAAGAAGCGTGTCTGCCGTTGGTCGCGCGGTGTTTCAGTGTCCAGCAGGGGGAAGTTTTGCGGATAGACGTGGGGCACGGCAATGACGTAACCTTTTGTTTCTTGTCCGTTTTTTACCTCGATGATGTGCTTGTCCAGGTTCACTTCTTCGGTTGTACGTTCGATGTTCCCCACGACGTTCAGACCGAAGTGCTGCCAGAGGCTGCTGTCTATCTCCAGTTTCGAGCTGCTGTCATGGTTTCCGGCGGTGACTACGATGGCCATTCCGGGGCAGGCTTGATGGATGTTCAGCATGGCGTCGGTGTACATCTTCTGCGTGGCGGCAGCGGGAGAGGAGTAGTGGTAGATATCTCCGCTTACCACCATGGCGTCGGGCTGCTCTTCGGTTACTATGCGGGTGAGTTGCCGTAGGAAGGATTGCTGCTCGGCGGTGCGGTCGTAGTTGTAGAGGGTGTGTCCCAGATGCCAGTCGCTGGTATGTAGTATTTTCATTGTTTTTGTTACTTCAATGGATGTGGGTTATGGTTTCCTTAGAATATAAATCTTGTGTGTTCCTCGTCCTTTGTAGTCGATGCCCGATTCGGGATTGGCTATCCATTCGCGCAACTCGCGGGAGGCGGCAGACTTCAATAAGCCGGTCAGTTGGCAATAGTCGGCTTGGGTCATGAAGCTGTTCTTTTCCAGGTATTTTTTTGCCCGTTCCAGCCGTTCCTGCGGAGAAAACACTTGTGAGGAGCGTTGGAATTTGTCGGTGGAACGTTTCAGGTGGCAATGGCGAGCGGTACGGTACAGTAGTTCCTTGTCCACCTTGAAATGTATGTCCTTCAGGCAGATGCTGACGGCGTTTCGCTTGGTGTCTCCTTCTTCGCCCGTCTCCCGTTCACGGTCTTGCCGCAGACCGAGGGCAGGGGTGAATACTCCTAAGTTGTCAATCTTCACGGAGTAACCTTGCCCCATTTGGTAGGCTATTTCGTCGGTGATGGCTTGCATCAGTCCGATGATGTCTCCTCGTGTGAAGGATGAGGCGTATGCTATCTTTTCGGTGATGGTTTCCAAGTTCACCTGCCCGTATAGTTTCATTCGTGGGTAGAGGATGCGTTTGCCGTCTTCTCCCGGCAGGTTCAGTTCCTGCATGTTGTATTCTGCCATGATGGTAGCGTTGTTATGAGGTTCGTTTGTTTATTGGGGCTTACAAAGTTTGTCCCAAGGTTGCGGATGTGTATGCCAAGGTTGGGGATTTCTATCCCAAGGCTTGGGATAGACAAACCAAGGGCGAAGGTAATTCTTTATCTCTATACTTGCAAACTTTACTATTAGTAGTTAGGAAGTTTTTTATTGGTAGTCGGGAAGTTTTTTGTTATAGGTTTGAGAGAGGAATTGAAAAAAACGTTATCTTTGTTACATAAGAGAAGTGCATGAATGATGAACAAAACTAAAATTAAGCGATATATGAAACATTATCCGGACTTATTATTGTTGTTTGCCTTATTGTCTGTTACCACAATGATTAAAGCACAAATATCGATAAGACCTTATAGCGAATGGGAAGCAACCCAGTTTGTTGCAGTGAACGGACATCAGCCCGAAGACTATGTAAAGCCAGATAATAATTGGGAAATACTATACAATTTACGGACTCCACGTACTCAAGCCGAACTTCGTGAAATGGGTATTAAATGCTCTGATAGCCAATTATTGTTATTGGAAGTAGGTGGACTTGTCAGTAAAACAAAAGGAAAATGGAAAGCTACTATACCCATTCTCGACAAAGAACAGACCAATTCTCTAAGAAGCTTAAGTAAGGAGATTGCTGAATCCATGTATGTCAAAACAAAGGCAGACTTTATATCATTGGCACAAACTATCAGTGAAATGGGATTCAAGAACAATGTACTCTCACTTGTTTTTTCATACCTTCTGGATGGAAAAATGTGGACAAAGTTAGTCTTGTTTGAGGATGTTGACAATTATACAAGCTGGAGTGGCTGTTACTGGGTATTATACGAATCAAGAAATGGCTTTGCATGCGGTACGAATGGTTTCGGAGAACAGAATTTGATTTTGACTTACATCAATAGCGGCATTGCTCCTGACAACGACATTATGGACCATTGTGCTGATGAAATAGCACAATTTGGAAAAGTAACAGATGCCAAACTCGTTTCTCAGTTAAAACCTTATGGGCTGGTAGATGATAATGGAGATGTATTATTTCCTATTATAAAGAAACGGCAAGACCGCTTTCATCAAATAACTGAAAAATTGGTAAACTCTATCAGTGCGGAACTAAAGAATAATTGTGGCTCCTTAGCAAGCCAATATGGTATTGACAATGAAAAAGTGGCAATGGTGATGCTGTACCATGAAGTCATGTGGGATTTGGTAGATAATCTGATTCAAGATAGGATAATCTTCACTCCAGCTATTTTTAAAGATGAAGAATCGAATAAAGAACGATTGAATGAAGTCGTTTTCTTCATAGAAGGAGGATTAATGCAATAATAATTCGATAGAGAAAAGGACATTTGACTTTGAAGAGTTTTCTGTAAATGTATTTCAAGTGCATAGAAAATAGCCAATTAAAAATAAAGAATTATGTACGAATGGGTCAATGAAATGAACTGTGCCGTAACTGTATGCGACACAAAGGGAATCATCCTATATATGAACGAGAAAGCATGCCGTACGTTTGCCAAACACGGTGACTTGATAGGCAAGAATCTCTTTGATTGCCACAACCCGCAATCGCAAGCCAAGATACGCGAACTGCTGGAAACGGGGGGAGTGAATGCCTACACCATTGAGAAGAACGGCGTTAAGAAAATGATTTATCAGACAGCATGGAAGCAGGACGAAGTGGTCGGTGGTCTGGTGGAGATTTCGATGGAAATACCCGGAGAGATGCCACACTATATGAGAAAATAACAAAATGATATATGATATGAAAACACTTTCTAATTCAGAACTGACAATTAAAGTCTCCCCGCATGGGGCCGAGTTATGCAGTATCTTGCGTGATGGAAAAGAATATCTTTGGCAGGCAGACCCTGCTTTCTGGAAACGGCATTCTCCGGTGCTTTTTCCCATTGTAGGCAGCGTTTGGGAGAATGAATACCGCCACGAAGGTGTTTCCTATGCATTGACGCAACACGGTTTTGCCCGCGATATGGATTTTGAATTGATATTTGAACAGGAAGATGAGGTACGCTATCGACTGGTTGACAGTGAGGAAACACGCAAGAAATATCCTTTCCCGTTTTGCCTTGAGATAGGCTATCGGATAGAGGGAAAGAAGATTGAGGTGCTTTGGAAAGTCATCAATACCGGAACATGCGAAATGCACTTCCAGATAGGAGCCCATCCGGCTTTCTATTACCCGGACTATGATACGGAGACAACGGACCGTGGATATTTCGGCTTTGATAAGACGGAAGGTTTGCACTATATCCTTATCTCCGAGAAAGGATGTGCCGCTCCGGATAAGGAATATTTGCTTGAGTTGACAGATGGCCTGCTGCCTTTGGACATCCACTCCTTTGATAAAGATGCCCTGATTCTGGAAAACAGTCAAGTGAAAGAAGTTACATTATATAACAAGGAGAAGAAACCCTATCTCAGTCTGTATTTCGACACTCCGGTGGTGGGGTTGTGGTCGCCTCCGGCCAAGAATGCTCCGTTTGTCTGCATCGAGCCGTGGCACGGGCGTTGTGACCGTGCCCATTATAAGGATGAATATAAGGATAAGGACTGGATGCAGCACTTGGCGCCGGGAGAAGTCTTTAATGGTGGGTATACAATTGATATAAGATAAAAAATGAAGAAGGATACTGAAAATAATTCGGTATCCTTTTTATTTGGAGAATGCAATGTCATTATCTTTGCGCCCGGTAAAAAATATAGGTTGTTTTTTAAGGTATGAAGAAGAGTCTTATTGCATTGGCGTTCGGTACATTGGGGCTGGGGATTGCCGAATTTACGATGATGGGTATTTTGCCCTATGTGGCTACTGATTTGGGAATCAGCATTCCCGTGGCCGGTCATTTCATTTCTGCGTATGCGTTGGGTGTTTGTTTTGGTGCGCCCATGCTGCTCCTGGCCCGTAAACGCCCGTTGAAGCAGATTCTGCTGGTCTTGATGGCATTAATGATTGTGGGTAATATTTGTGCGTCTATGGCACCCAATTATTGGGTCTTGCTGTTGGGACGTTTTGTTTCCGGGCTTCCTCATGGCGCTTATTTTGGAGTAGCTTCCATTGTTGCGGGAAAATTGGCTGATAAAGGGAGAAGCTCGGAGGCGGTTTCAATTATGATAGCGGGAATGACTGTGGCCAATCTGTTTGGGGTGCCGTTGGGTACTTCGTTGAGCCATACACTGTCTTGGCGTGCCACGTTTCTGCTGGTAGGTGCCTGGGGATTGATAACACTGTACTACATTTGGCGTTGGGTACCGCAGGTCGAAGGACTGAAAGACACGGGATTTAAAGGACAGTTCCGTTTTTTGAAGAAGCCGGCGCCGTGGCTCATATTGGGAGCTACGGCTTTGGGCAACGGTGGCGTATTCTGCTGGTATAGCTACATCACCCCGTTGCTGACTGAGGTTTCCGGTTTTAGTGCGGAAAGCATTACGGCGCTGATGGTACTGGCAGGATTCGGAATGGTTGCCGGCAATCTGGTCAGTGGGCGCATGTCCGACCGGTACACTCCGGGAAAGGTAGGTACGGTGGTGCAAGGGATGATATGTGTTATTTTATTATTGATATTTTTACTCTCGCCCTATCCGTGGTGTTCGGCAATATTGATGACACTCTGTACGGCAGGTTTGTTTGCCGTCTCCAGTCCGGAGCAGGTGTTGATGATTCGTGTGGCCCCTGGAGGAGAAATGTTGGGAGGCGCTTGTGTGCAGATGGCCTCAATTTGGGGAATGCTATCGGAGCCTATATCGGAGGTCTTGCCTTGAGTGGAGGATACCGTTATCCCGCATTGGCAGGCGTACCGTTTGCACTGATGGGATTTATTTTATTCCTTGTCTTCTACAAGAAATTCCAGGATAAGTATTAAGTGTTTCATTTTTTTTGTGTATGTTTGTCCGCAAGTATTAACTAAACTCGATAACTTATGAAGACTTTGAATTATGTGAAGATATTGCTGTTGTGTGTATTTACGATTGGGCTGGCGTCTTGTGGGGATGATGTATATTATACCATGCAGAATAGCGACGACAAATTGTGTGGGAAGACGTGGATAGAAGAATATCAGACGGAAAACAAAGATGGAGTTGAAGTGTTATGCAGTCATCAGCTGAAGTTTGCCAAGGCTGATAATTCTGGACAGGAAATCTGGGAGTATTATCGCGGAGGCGAGTCCCGTCCCTATGAAACGACTTCACGTACTTTTACTTGGAAATGGATGGATAAGTCTATGGAGGGGTTGACTCTGAATTATGGTGCCGGTGAAATCAAGTACTTTGATAATGTATGGGTGCGCGAACATTATTTATCCGGTAAACTGGATGGAGTGGTTGTTATGATGGTAGATGCTAATTATAAATAAAGTATGGCTTATGAATAATATGTTGAAATACACAAAAATGTTATTGTTGTTTGTCCTTGTATTAGGATTGACATCATGTGATAGTGAGGAAGAAACGGAATATAATCTGCCCGGTGAATGGTATACATCTGAAGAAATAGATTTCGGGGCATATACTTGGGGTAGGGGGACGATTATGACCTTTAACGCGCGCAACCAAGGTACTATTGGTTCATATGGCGACCCGAATTATTTGCTTTTCAGATGGAATTGGGTTAGTGGGGCTTACAATCTGATGGAATTGGAATTCTATGATGATGGCAGCATGGCTTACATTGAAGGAGCCATGGCTGATTCTTATTCTTTCAGTGGTACTTGGTATAATAGCTGGAGGGAATATCAAGATAATATTCACGGACAGCCTTTTCGTATGCGTCGGCAATGAGGACATGCTTATCAATAAAAAACGAGCAAATCAATTGCTCCGTTTTTTATTGTATGTCAGCTTTTTACTTATTCTTCAAAACCAATTTCTTGAACTCTCCCGGATAAGGTGTTTCAAACCGCATCAGCTCTCCCGTGACGGGATGATAGAAACAGAGTTTGAAAGCATGCAGGGCCAAGCGTCCGATAGGATTTACGTCTTCCAGTCCATAGCGTCCGTCGCCGATAATGGGATGCCCCAAATCCTGCATGTGTACACGTATCTGGTTTTTTCGTCCCGTTTCCAGGTTCAGTTCAACGAGAGAGTATCCATTGGCTCGTTTGATGGTACGGTAATGCGTAATGGATTCTTGTCCCCCGTCATCTGTCGGACTTGAATATACATACAGCTTGCGGTCTGTCAACCAAGAAACCACGGTTCCTGCATCTTTTTCCATCTCGCCGACCACCACGGCTACGTATCGCCGGTCTGTTACAATGTCATGCCAGTTATCGCGTAGTGTACGTTGGGTCTTCTCGTCTTTGGCAAACATCATCAAGCCGGAGGTGTCACGGTCCAGGCGGTGCACGATGTGTACACGGTGCTGCTTGCCCGAGCGTTGCACGTATTCATTCAAGATGGTATAGGCGGTACGTTCCTTTTGCCGGTCAGTGTTGACGGACAGCAAACCCTGCATCTTCTCTATCACGATGATATAGGCATCCTCGTATACAATCTTCATCAGTTTATGGTTGAACTCTTTACGTCCCTTCTCACGGCTGATTTGTACTTTCATACCCGGTTTCAGAGGAAAATTGTATTGTGTAGTGATAACGCTGTCCACATATATAATGCGTTTGCTCAGCAATGATTTCAGCTTGGTGCGGCTGGCGTCCGGCATTTTAGCTGCCAGAAACTCCATGAGCTCCATCGGTTCCTTCACCATGTAGTCCGTATATTGTGTGCGGGCTCTTGCTGTAATTTTTTCTTTTGCCACGACTGGTTTTAATTTACGATTAGACAATTTACAATTTACGATTGAAAACTACTTGTACTTTCAATCTTTTAATTCCAATAATACTACGTTTTCCACATGGTGGGTGTGCGGGAACATGTCTACCGGTTGAACGGCCTTCACTTTATATTTCGCATCGAGCAGTTGCAGGTCGCGCGCCTGCGTAGCCGGATTACAGCTGACGTATACGATGCGTTTGGGCTCGGCAAACAGAATGACATCCACTACATCCTGGTGCATTCCGGCACGGGGAGGGTCGGTGATGATGACATCGGGACGGCCGTATTGGTTGATGAAGTCTTGTGTCAGCATGTCTTTCATATCTCCGGCAAAGAACAATGTGTTTTTAATTCCGTTAATCTCGGCATTGACCTTGGCGTCTTCAATGGCTTCGGGCACATATTCTATGCCGATTACCTGGCGTGCGTGCTTGGATACGAAATTGGCAATGGTACCCGTGCCGGTATAAAGGTCATAAACAAGCTCGTTACCGGTCAGTCCGGCAAAGTTGCGTGCTACTTTGTAGAGGTTGTAGGCTTGTTCGGAGTTGGTCTGATAGAAAGATTTGGGACCTACCTTGAAGCGCAGTCCCTCCATTTCCTCGAAGATGTGGTCTTTTCCCTTGAAGGTGTGTACCTCGAGGTCGGTGATGGTATCGTTGCACTTATTATTAATAATGTATAGCAGGGAAGTGATTTCGGGGAATGTATCTGCTATGTATTGCAGCATTTGCTTGAACAGAGCCATTTCCTCCTCTTTCTCTATCTTGCAGATGAGGATTACCATCAGTTCGCCGGTGGTAGAGGTACGCACAATCATATTGCGTAGCATTCCTTCATGCGTACGCAGGTTGATGAAGGAATAGTTGTGCTGGTAGGCATAGTCGCGTACCGCATTGCGGATGCGGTTGGATATATCGTCCTGCAGCCAGCACTTCTCTATGGCCAGCACTTTGTCGAAAGCATTGGGAATATGAAAGCCTACGGCATTCATCTGTTCGTACACTACATTCTGCTGAACCTCTTCTGTTGTCAGCCAACGTTTGTTGGAAAAAGTGTACTCCAGTTTATTCCGGTAGAACTGAGTTTTTTCTGAACCTAATATCGGAGAGATTTCCGGCAATTCGATTTTGCCGATGCGGGTGAGGTTGTCCGTTACTTGTTTTTGCTTATACTTGATTTGCTCGGAATAGGGGAGAACCTGCCATTTACAACCGCCGCATACACCATAATGTTGGCAGAATGGAACTGCCCGTACTGCCGAATATTCATGGAATTTCACAGCCTCGGCTTCAGCATAATGATGCTTTTTTCTCTTAATTTGCAGGTCAACTACATCGCCGGGGACGACATATGGTACGAAAATCACCAAATCATTGACTTTTGCGATGGCTTTTCCTTCGGCAGCCACATCCGTAATTGTCACCTTCTCCAGTAGGGGAAGTTCTTTTCTCTTTCTTGCCACTTTTACACCAATCTAATAAATTCTTCGGCAAAAATAGACATTTTTTCGGGATTTCTCTCTATGAAATGAAATATTAAAGATTGCAATGTCGAAATTGCATTTTAGCATAAAGTTTTTTCTGAAAAAGTTTTCTAGTCTGCGAAATATACTTAGATTTGCGAACAGAAAAGAGAAATCACTATCAAAAACTTTAAATTTATATTATGGACAAAAAAAGAGTTTATACCTTTGGTAACGGCCAGGCAGAAGGAAAGGCCGATATGAGAAACCTTTTGGGTGGGAAAGGTGCCAACCTTGCAGAAATGAACCTTATAGGGGTTCCGGTTCCTCCGGGCTTTACAATAACGACAGAAGTTTGTACGGAATATTATGAAATGGGGCAGGATAAAGTCGTTGCTCTGTTGAAGAATGAAGTTGAACAAGCCATTGCCCATGTGGAAACACTGATGCGTTCCAAATTCGGTGATGTGGAGAATCCGTTGCTGGTTTCCGTACGTTCGGGTGCGCGCGCTTCCATGCCGGGCATGATGGACACTATCCTGAATCTTGGCTTGAATGACGAAGTGGTGGAAGGCCTGACGCGCAAGACGGGCAATGCACGCTTTGCATGGGACTCTTACCGTCGTTTCGTGCAGATGTATGGCGACGTGGTGCTGGGCATGAAACCGGTGAACAAGGAAGATGTAGACCCGTTCGAGGCTATTATAGAAGAGGTGAAACATGCTAAAGGCGTGAAGCTGGATAACGAGCTTGAGGTGGAAGACCTTAAGGAACTCGTGAAGAAGTTCAAGGCTGCGGTGAAAGAACAAACCGGAAAAGACTTCCCGACTTGTGCCTACGAGCAGTTGTGGGGTGCCGTTTGTGCCGTATTCAACTCCTGGATGAACGAACGTGCTATTTTGTATCGTAAGATGGAGGGAATTCCTGACGAATGGGGTACTGCCGTAAGCGTTCAGGCTATGGTATTCGGTAATATGGGCGAGAGCTCTGCTACGGGTGTTTGCTTCAGCCGCGATGCTGCTACCGGTGAGGACCTTTTCAATGGCGAGTATTTGATTAATGCACAAGGTGAAGACGTGGTTGCCGGTATCCGTACTCCGCAACAGATTACAAAAATCGGTTCTCAACGTTGGGCTGAATTAGCCGGTGTAAGCGAAGAAGAACGTGTCAGCAAATATCCTTCCATGGAGGAGGCTATGCCGGAAATCTATAAAGAATTGGATGCTTTGCAGACGAAGCTCGAAAACCACTACCGTGATATGCAGGATATGGAGTTTACCGTACAAGAGGGTAAACTCTGGTTTCTCCAGACCCGTAATGGTAAGCGTACCGGTGCCGCTATGGTGAAGATTGCCGTAGATTTGCTGCATCAAGGTATGATTGACGAAAAAACCGCATTGATGCGTTGCGAGCCCAATAAGTTGGACGAATTGCTCCACCCGGTATTTGACAAGACAGCGCTGAAGCAAGCCAAGGTATTGACCCGTGGTCTTCCCGCTTCTCCGGGTGCCGCTACGGGACAAATCGTATTCTTTGCCGATGATGCTGCCGAATGGCATGCTGCCGGCAAGCGTGTGGTGATGGTACGTATCGAGACTTCTCCGGAAGATTTGGCAGGTATGGCAGTTGCCGAAGGTATCCTGACTGCCCGCGGTGGTATGACTTCGCATGCGGCAGTGGTTGCCCGTGGTATGGGTAAGTGCTGTGTGTCCGGTGCAGGTGCCTTGAACATCGACTACAAGGCGCGTACAGTGGAAGTGGATGGTGTACTGTTGAAAGAAGGTGACTATATCTCCTTGAACGGAAGCACCGGTGAAGTATATAAAGACAAGGTGGAGACAAAAGCGGCTGAGCTGTCCGGTGACTTTGCGGAACTGATGGATTTGGCAGACAAATATACGAAGCTGCAGGTTCGTACCAATGCGGATACTCCTCATGATGCCGCAGTAGCACGTAATTTTGGCGCTGTGGGTATCGGTCTTTGCCGTACGGAACACATGTTCTTTGAAGGCGAGAAGATTAAAGCCATGCGCGAGATGATTCTGGCAGAAAATGCAGAAGGGCGCCGCAAGGCTTTGGCTAAGATTCTTCCCTACCAGCAAGCTGACTTCAAGGGAATTTTCAAAGCAATGGAAGGCTGTCCGGTGACGGTGCGTCTGCTTGATCCTCCTTTGCATGAGTTTGTTCCCCATGACCTGAAGGGACAGCAGGAAATGGCAGATACGATGGGCGTGAGCCTCCAGTATATCCAGCAACGTGTTGAGGCACTTTGTGAGCATAATCCGATGTTGGGTCATCGTGGTTGCCGTTTGGGAAATACATATCCTGAAATTACACAGATGCAGACGCGTGCCATCCTGGGTGCTGCTTTGGAATTGAAGAAGGAAGGTGTTGAAACCCATCCTGAAATCATGGTGCCTCTGACCGGTATCTTGTATGAGTTCAAGCAGCAGGAAGAAGTGATTCGTGCTGAGGCTGCCCAGTTGTTTGAAGAAGTGGGTGACAGCATCGACTTCAAGGTAGGTACAATGATTGAGATTCCGCGTGCCGCCTTGACTGCCGACCGCATTGCTTCCTCTGCCGAGTTCTTCTCATTCGGTACGAACGACTTGACTCAGATGACATTTGGTTATTCACGCGACGATATCGCTTCCTTCCTCCCGATTTATCTGGAGAAGAAGATTCTGAAAGTAGACCCGTTCCAGGTACTCGACCAGAATGGTGTAGGACAGTTGGTGCGCATGGCTACTGAAAAGGGACGTGCTATCCGTCCGGATTTGAAGTGCGGTATCTGCGGCGAACATGGCGGTGAGCTTCTTCTGTGAAGTTCTGCCACAAAGTTGGCTTGAATTATGTCAGCTGTTCTCCGTTCCGTGTGCCTATTGCACGTCTGGCTGCGGCGCAGGCTGCCATTGAAGGCTGATTTCAATAATACTGAATAATGACATTTATGGGCTGCATGCTTTACTTGGTAATGGCATGCGGCCTATTTTGTTGGAAAAAACTGTAGTTTCTATTAATTTATTTGTATTTTCTTTAGTATATTTGCTTCCCATAATTTTATAGTTTCCAATAAGCAAGCAAAAAACGATGATATTGACAATTACGGCAGCATACGATGTTTGGACGAATGACTTCTATCAGAATAATGAAGCATTGGTATATAGTTTTGGGATAATTGTCATTCTGCTTTTGGTCATCATGATAATCATTTCCATCAGCAAGAGCAAAAGGTTGAAGACGTTGCAGCGCATCAATGAGGTTGCCGAAGAATCCAACCAGCTGAAGAATGCTTTCATCGCTAATATGACTCACGAAATTCGTACTCCTTTGAATGCCATTGTAGGCTTTACAACTATGCTTGCCGAAATGGATAATTTGGACAGAGAAACCCGTATGGCTTTTCTGAAGGAGATTAATGATAACAAGGACTCGCTGCTGCAACTGGTCAATGACTTGCTGGACTATTCGAAGATTGAGGCAAATACTCTGGAATATAACGATGGAGAAGTGGATGTAAACGCGCTGATTGATGAAGTCTGTACGACGGAGAATATGCGCTCGCATCCCACGGGCATTCAGGTGGAGTTTGTAGAACGGCTGCCTCAATGCCGTTTGGTGGTAGACCGCGTGCGTTTTGCCCAAGTCATAGGTAACTTGGTGAGGAACGCCTTGAAGTTTACGGAGATGGGCAGTGTGAAAATCGGTTGCAGGAGATTGAGCAACCATAACTTCTATTTTTATGTGGCAGATACAGGCTGTGGTATCGATGAAGTGGGAAGACATGCCATCTTTGAACGGTTTGTGAAGATGAACTACAATATCAAAGGTACGGGGTTGGGGCTTTCCATCACCAAATCTATTGTGGAGCACTATGGGGGAGGTATCGGTGTGGAGTCTAAGAAAGGGGAAGGCTCCACCTTCTATTTCACGTTGCCTGCCGGTATTGAATACAAAGAGTACGGTAAATTTTGATTTGCCAGTCCAAGAAGGCTCAATCAGCCATTTTCTTCAACTTCTTGAAGTGGCGGATTACTTCCAGATAATCGCGGTCGGTGCAGGCATTGAATTTATTCCATAAGTCACCCATTACAACGGCACCACCGAATCCGTAATCCTTAATCTCCAGTATGTTGTCGGGAGTAATGCCTCCCAAAGCCATGACTCTACTGTCTATGACCTTACTTTTTCCTGCTTGCCGCAACTCTTCGGCTGTGAAGCCGGACGTGACTCCGGACTTTGTGATGCAATTATATATCGGGCTTAGGAACAGATAGTCATAGAAATGCTTCTTGTTCTGCACTTCGTCCAGTGAATGGCAGGTGCAACTGATGTGGCCCGAATAGTCGTGGGGCTCTTTGGGATTGCGGGTGTTTAGATGAATCCCCATCAGGCTGAACTCTTCCTGCAGGTAGAAGTGCTCATGGGTAATGATGCGCTTATGGTATTTTTCGGGTATCAGCGTTAAAAGCCGTTCTGAATACATGGCGGGAGTTTCCGGCTTCCTCAGATGTAGAATATCCAGCCCCTCTTCGAATAGTGCCGTGATAATCTTGTCTTCTTCCACAAAAAATGTGGGTGCTGTTACTACGATGAGTTTCATTTCTTTTGTTTAACTTTTAAGTTTAGCAAAGTTAATGAATACTTATGGTAGAAGCCAAAGAATTTCTTTAAAATATGTTAGATGGCTATTTTAAACAAGAAAACGCATTCTTGAACCTTAGTTGCTCAAGAATGCGTCATTAACATGTTTAGTGGGACCTTGTTGCTTATTTCAGTCTTTTACCTACTACATCCCAGTCGATGATGCTCCACAGTTCGTTCACATGGTCGGCACGGCGGTTCTGGTAATCAAGATAGTAGGCATGTTCCCACACGTCGAATCCGAGTAGCGGAACAAGACCGGCGCGTACCGGATTGCTACCGTTGGCTTCTTTGGTGATGTGGAGTTTGCCGTTCTTGTCGGCAGACAACCAAGCCCATCCGGAGCCGAACAAGCCGACAGCTGCCGCGTTGAATTCCTTCTTGAAATTCTCAAAGCTGCCGAAGTCGCGTTTGATGGCTTCTGCCAGCTTGCCGGTAGGCTCGCTGTGGGCAGGCTTCGGAGCAAACTGTAAGAAGTATAATGTGTGGTTCAACACTTGTCCTGCATTGTTGAAGATGGCACCGTCCGGTGCTGTGGCAACAATGGTTACCAGGTCTTTGCCTTCAAATTCCGTTCCCGGAACGAGGTTGTTGAGGTTGTTCACGTAGGTTTGCAGATGTTTACCGTAGTGGTAATCTATGGTTTGCTGACTGATTACAGGTTCCAGTGCATTGTTGGTGTAGGGAAGTTTTGGCATTTCGTAAGTCATAACTGTTATCATTAAAATCGTTAATATTGTATTCATAAGTTTCAATTATTTAATTTTGGAACTTTACTATATAAACACTATAACCTATAGAAATGTTCGTACGTCTCCGAAGCTTTTTTTATCTTTGCCTCCGTAAAAACAAAGGAAGAAAAAATATCATCATTTTAAGATTATACGGATATGCCCGATTATATAGAGGAACTGAACGAAGGACAACGGAACGCGGTGTTATACAATGACGGTCCGTCACTGGTGATAGCCGGTGCCGGTTCGGGAAAGACGCGCGTGCTGACCTACAAGATTGCTTATTTGCTGGAGAATGGCTACCAGCCTTGGAACATTCTGGCATTGACCTTTACCAACAAGGCGGCGCGCGAAATGAAGGAGCGTATAGCCCGTCAGGTGGGGCCGGAGAGGGCGCGCCATCTGTGGATGGGAACCTTTCACTCCATGTTCCTGCGCATTCTGCATGTCGAGGCCGGGCATATCGGCTTCACTTCGCAGTTTACCATTTACGATACGGCAGACAGTAAAAGCTTGATACGTTCCATTATCAAGGAAATGGGGCTGGATGAGAAAGTGTACAAGCCGGGGATGGTGCAGGCGCGTATCTCGAATGCCAAGAATCATCTGGTTTCTCCGGCAGGCTATGCCAACAACAAGGAGGCTTACGAAGGAGACCGTGCAGCCAAGGTTCCGGCGCTTCGCGACATCTACCAGAGATATTGGGAGCGTTGCCGGCAGGCGGATGCGATGGACTTCGACGATTTGCTGTTCTACACATTCCTGCTGTTCCGGGACCACCCCGAGGTGTTGGCGCGTTATCAGGACCAGTTCCGTTACATTCTGGTAGATGAGTATCAGGATACCAATTTTGCACAGCACAGCATCGTGCTGCAACTTGCCAAGAACCATCAGCATGTCTGTGTGGTGGGGGATGATGCACAGAGTATCTACTCCTTCCGTGGTGCCGATATTGACAATATTCTCTACTTTACGAAAGTATATCCCGATACGAAGGTCTTCAAGCTGGAGCAGAATTACCGTTCCACCCAGACCATTGTCCGCGCGGCCAACAGCCTGATAGAAAAGAACCAGTGGCAGATACGCAAGGAAGTGTTCTCGGAAAAGGAGAAGGGAGAGGCCATTGGTGTGTACCAGGCATACAGTGATGTGGAAGAAGGGGATATTGTGGTGAATAAGATAGCTGAACTGCGGCGTGAAAAGCGCTATGCCTACTCTGATTTTGCGATACTCTACCGTACCAATGCACAGAGCCGTATCTTTGAGGAAGCCATGCGCAAACGCAGTATGCCTTACCGTATTTACGGAGGCTTGTCGTTCTATCAACGCAAGGAAATCAAAGATGTAATCGCTTACTTCCGTCTGATAGTGAATCCCAATGATGAAGAGGCTTTCAAGCGTATTATCAATTATCCTGCGCGTGGTATCGGAGATACGACAGTGGGAAAAATCATTGCTGCCGCCACCGGGCACAATGTAAGTTTGTGGACCGTGCTTTGTGAGCCGTTGGCGTATGGCTTGAACTTCAATAAAGGTACGGTGGGAAAGTTGCAGGCATTCCGCGAACTTATATCCGCCTTTATCACAGATGCTGCGGAGAAGAATGCCTACGAGATCGGTGCCGACATTATTCGCCAATCGGGCATCATCAATGATGTGTGTCAGGACAACTCTCCCGAGAATCTGAGCCGTAAGGAGAATATAGAGGAGCTGGTGAACGGTATGAGTGATTTTTGTGCCCAACGGCAGGAGGAAGGAAACCCGAACGTGTTGTTGGGTGACTTCCTTTCGGAAGTTTCCCTTCTTACCGACCAGGATTCGGATAAGGATGGGGACGATGAGAAGATAACCCTGATGACTGTACATTCGGCCAAGGGATTGGAGTTCAAGAATGTGTTTGTAGTGGGGATGGAGGAGAATCTTTTTCCCAGCGGCATGGTGAGCGACTCTCCCCGGGCATTGGAGGAAGAACGTCGGCTGTTCTATGTAGCCATCACACGTGCCGAAGAACACTGTTTCCTATCGTATGCAAAGACGCGTTTCCGATATGGCAAGATGGAGTTTGGCAGTCCCAGCCGTTTCCTGAAGGATATAGATATACGTTTCCTGCGTCTGCCTCAGGATGCGGGAATGTTCCGCAGGGTAGAGGAGGAAGCCGCCGCTTTCCGCAGGGAGAACGCCAGAGGTTTTGCGCCTGATAGGGAAGATGCTCCGTATGGAGGAAAAGAGCGTGTGTCTGTACGACCGAAACAGCAGATTATTGCGCCGACCGTTCCACGTAATCTGAAACGGGTGGCGCCTTCTGCAAATACGGCAAGTACATCGCCTTCTGCCGGCGGGTCTGCCAATCGTGTACAGCAGGGACAACTGATAGAGCACGAACGTTTCGGCCTGGGTGAAGTTTTGAAAGTGGAGGGCGAAGGAGACAATGCGAAAGCCACCATCCGCTTCAAGAATGCGGGAGACAAACAACTTTTGCTGCGCTTCGCGCGTTTCAAAGTGCTGTCATAGGATAGTCGCATCTTTTGTCTCACACAGAAACGGGATATTTGTAAGAGGATGATGGTATAAGTGTAGGACCGTGGTATCTTAAAAAAAGACAGTTAGAACGATACATACGGACAATTTAGAATAGTAAATATAGATAGAAGAATGACAAATAAAGACTTTTCCCTTTTCCCTTCTCCCTGCTATATTATGGAAGAAGGATTGCTGAGAAAGAACCTCGCACTGATAAAAAGTGTGGCCGACCGCGCAGGTGTGGAGATAATCCTCGCTTTCAAATCATTTGCCATGTGGCGTTCCTTTCCCATTTTCAGGGAGTATATAGACCACTCTACGGCAAGTTCCGTCTACGAAGCCCGTCTGGCATTGGAGGAGTTCGGAAGTAAGGCACATACGTACTCGCCTGCCTATACCGAGGCCGATTTTCCGGAGATAATGCGGTGCAGCAGCCATATCACTTTCAATTCGCTTTCGCAGTTCCACCGCTTTTATCCGGTAGTGGTGGCGGAGGGAAGCGGCATTTCCTGCGGTATCCGTATCAATCCCGAATACTCTGAGGTGGAAACGGAGCTTTATAATCCCTGCGCACCCGGTACTCGCTTCGGTGTAATGGCCGACCCGCTTCCCGAAGAACTTCCGGTGGGTATTGAAGGTTTTCACTGTCATTGTCATTGCGAGTCTTCTTCCTACGAACTGGAACACACATTGGAGCACTTGGAAGGAAAATTCTCCCGCTGGTTCTCACAGATTAAGTGGTTGAATTTAGGAGGCGGGCATCTGATGACGCGTAAGGATTATGATGTAGAGCATCTTGTCCGTCTGTTGCAGGGCTTGAAGGGGCGCTATTCGCATCTTCAAATCATTCTTGAGCCCGGTTCCGCTTTCACTTGGCAGACCGGTGTGCTGAGCTCGGAGATAGTGGACATCGTGGAAAACCGCGGCATTCGTACTGCCATTCTCAACGTTAGCTTTACGTGCCACATGCCGGATTGCCTGGAGATGCCCTATCAGCCTGCAGTGCGTGGAGCGGAGATGGGTGATGCGGGTCCTTATGTCTATCGTCTTGGAGGAAACTCCTGCCTAAGCGGCGACTATATGGGACTGTGGAGTTTCGACCATGAGCTGCAGATAGGGGAGAGAATCATCTTTGAGGACATGATACATTACACCACTGTAAAGACGAATATGTTCAATGGAATTCACCATCCGGCCATTGCAATGTGGACAAAAGAAGGAAAAGCTGAAGTTTTCAAGCAATTTTCTTATGAAGATTATCGTGGGCGAATGAGTTGATAATCAAAAGTCTGCTTGTATGCCTGGCGAAAATGTACACTTTTCTGTGTGAAAAAAGTCTGCGGAATGTTTGCAGGTTTAAGGAAAATATCTACCTTTGCATCCGCAATCGCGGAAATAGCTCAGTTGGTAGAGCATAACCTTGCCAAGGTTAGGGTCGCGAGTTCGAGTCTCGTTTTCCGCTCAACGCAGTTAGATTGCAATTACCTATGCCCAGGTGGCGGAATTGGTAGACGCGCACGTTTCAGGTGCGTGTGTCGAGAGGCATGCAGGTTCGAGTCCTGTTCTGGGCACCAAGGTAAAGCAGTCGGTTCTTTGAATTGTTGAAAGTAAGTTGGAGAGGTGGCGGAATTGGTAGACGCGCTACTTTGAGGGGGTAGTGACAATTATGTCGTGGGAGTTCGAGTCTCCTTCTCTTCACGCTTTTATACATTGCGGAAATAGCTCAGTTGGTAGAGCATAACCTTGCCAAGGTTAGGGTCGCGAGTTCGAGTCTCGTTTTCCGCTCTTTCAGATGTATTGAAGATGGCTTATGCCCAGGTGGCGGAATTGGTAGACGCGCACGTTTCAGGTGCGTGTGTCGAGAGGCATGCAGGTTCGAGTCCTGTTCTGGGCACTTTACTCCTCAAGAAAGGAGAGTCATCCCATGCGGAAATAGCTCAGTTGGTAGAGCATAACCTTGCCAAGGTTAGGGTCGCGAGTTCGAGTCTCGTTTTCCGCTCTTTTCAGATAAAAAAATCCCGCAAGCATTGTTCGGTGCTTGCGGGATTTTTTTGTTGTATGGAAGTTGTTGTTACAGTTTCTGTAATGAGAATCCGAGCATCATTCCGTCGTAGCTGTTGGCCAGCGAGCCGATACTCTTCAGAGTGGAGTTGCTGCTTTTGCTGGAGAGGAAGGTTATCAGTTTCAGTAGCTTGTCCGATTCGAACAGCAGGTCCATAGTTGTGGAGGTAGCGTTGACCTTGGCATTCATACCTATCAGCTTGGCGAATTTCAAGTTGACCTTTTGGGTGGATGCATTGTAGGAGTAGCTTCCCTTCATGCTCTTTTGCCCTACTTTGGCGCTGAATGTGCTGTCGGCGTTGAATGTGAATGACATTTGCCCGGCTTTGATGCCTACTTTGGCAAGCTGTTCGTCCAGTTTCTTTTCTGCGGCTGTGGCGGCAACGGCACCGCCGGCTTTCTGCAGCAGGTTGTCCGATTCGAATTCAATGGCGGAGCCGGTATACGACCAAGTGCCGGTCATATCCGCTGTTGACTTGCCGGTCACGGCATTTACCGCCTTCTCTATATTTTCTTTGTTGAACAAATCCTTGATGGATTGTGCGTGACTATTGCCGGTCAGCAGTAGTGCGGCAACAAACAGTTGCCAAAAAACTAATCTTTTCATTTTACTTATGTCTATTGTTTGCTATTCAGGCTTTTGTTGATACTTTCGATATAGTCCAGCAGCTCTTTCCGTCCCATGCGGTTTTCAGAAGAGGTGATGAAGTAGGGAGGCAGCTCTTCCCACTGTTCCTTCAACTGTTCCAGGTATTCGTTGATGTGGGTGTTCAGTCTGCCGCCTTTCAGTTTGTCGGCCTTTGTGAAGACGATGGCAAAGGGTACGCCGTTCTCGCCCAGCCATTCCGTAAACTCGAGGTCGATGGTTTGGGGAGCCAGCCGGCTATCTATAAGAACAAACAGACAAGTCATCTGTTCGCGTTGCAGTATATAACTTTCTATAATACGTTTGATTTGTTCCTGCCCTTTCTGTCCCCGTTTGGCATAGCCGTATCCCGGAAGGTCTACAATGTACCAACTCTTGTTGATGAGGAAATGGTTGATGAGCATGGTCTTTCCCGGTGTGGCAGAGGTCATGGCAAGCCCTTTTCTCCCGGTCAGCATATTGATGAGACTGGATTTTCCTACGTTGGAGCGTCCGATGAAAGCATATTCGGGAAATGTGCCTGCGGGGCATTTCCGCACGTCTGTGTTACTGATGACGAATTCAGCGTTTGTAATATCCATTTTGTTGCCTTTTTGGGGTTTTACGTGTGGCAAAGGTAGCACTAATTTCATAAGTTTGTACTATCTTTGCCCAGAAAGCGAAGATAGGCTGCACCTCAGCATAAAAAATGAACGAGTTCATTTTATTCTGCATTCGGTTTGCACTATCTTTGTGGCCAATAGGAGAATTTTAAGTATGAATGGACAGTTTCCCTCTACATTATTGGAGAAGGCGGTAAATGAGTTTGCCAAGTTGCCCGGAGTGGGACGCAAGACGGCTATGAGGCTGGTTCTTCACCTGCTCCGCCAGGATACGGCAGTGGTGGAAGCGTTCGGCAATGCCATCGTGACGCTGAAGCATGAAGTGAAATATTGCAAGGTATGCCATAATATATCAGATACGGAGACGTGCCGCATCTGTTCCAGTCCGCAACGGGACGCTTCTGTGGTTTGTGTGGTAGAGAACATCCGCGATGTGATGGCTGTGGAAGCCACACAACAGTTCCGTGGTTTGTATCACGTGCTGGGAGGTGTCATCTCGCCGATGGATGGCATTGGCCCCGGAGACTTGCAGATAGAAAGCCTTGTGCAGCGGGTAGCCGCCGGCGGCATCAATGAAGTGATTCTTGCGCTGAGCACGACGATGGAGGGAGATACCACCAACTTTTATATCTACCGCAAGCTGGAAAAACTGGGCGTGAAGCTCTCTGTCATAGCCCGTGGCATTTCCATTGGCGACGAATTGGAGTATACGGATGAAGTGACTCTGGGACGCAGTATTGTGAACCGCACTCCATTTTCCGGAACTGCCTGATTGTTTGGGCCATTATCAATTATTCATTATCCACTATCAATTTACTAAATGGAAGAACAAATAAAGAAGACCGCAGCGCGTGTCCGAACAACTTTTGCCTATTTCTGGATGCTTCCCATCCTGCTCGTTCTACTTGGAGAAACCGGAGGCGGATGGGTAGGTATGTATGCCGGAGATGTACGTGCCACCTATATGGCTGAGACAGTAACCATTCTGCTGGCTGCCTCTTGCCTACCCATAGCCTTGAAACTCTTTTCATGGGTATTAATCCGGAAAATAGATGTAGTGACGCTTCCCGAAGCCCTCCGTCTCTATGCGCTGTGGAGTGGCGTGCGGCTGGCATTGCTTGCCATACCGGTGCTTGCAGGCTTTTTCACCTATTATATCATGTTGAGCAGTACGGGTGCACTGTGTGCACTGATAGGACTGACGGCTTCTCTGTTCTGCCTGCCGGGTGAGGGACGCTTGCGTAAAGAACTGCATATCAATAAAGAAGAAGAAATGTAACCGACTGGAAGATATGAATAAATCTTATTTCTGCAGTGAAAGGGTGCGTCTCCGTGCTATGGAGCCGGAAGACCTGGAAGTGATGTATGCTATGGAGAATGATTCCCAGACTTGGGATGTGACGAACTTCACCGTGCCCTATTCCAGATTTGTCTTGAAACAATATATTGAGAATTCCGAATGCGATATGTTTGCCGACCGCCAGCTGCGTATGATGATTGTACGTGCAGAGGATGATGCGGTGATAGGTACCATCGATATTACAGAGTTTTCTCCCATGCATGCCCGGGGAGAGGTGGGCATTGCCATACGGAAGGAGTATCAGGCAATGGTTATGCCAAGGAAGCGCTGCGTTTGCTGTGCGACTATGTTTTCAGTTTCTTGTATCTGAAACAGTTGATAGTCCATATCTCGGTGGATAATGAGGCAAGTATCCGCCTTTTTGAATCCTGCGGTTTTGTGCGTTGCGGGCTTTTGAAGGAGTGGTGGCGCGTAGGAGGATGCTATAAGGATGTCGTGCTGTTGCAACTTCTCCGAAGCACTAATTGAGCGTTGGAATCTGAGGGAAACGCGACCATATTTCATATTTTGCTCCCAGCTTGCACAATGCCTCTTCCAGAGTGTGCCGCTGGCCGCCTCGTTCATTAGCGAACTGATGTTTTCTTTGCCTACCAGCCAGGTGTTTTCTTCAATTTCCCGGCCCAGTTGTTCGTACTCCCAGCCGGAGTATCCCAAGAAGAATCTGATTCTGCCTTGAACGGGATTTCCCTGCATGATGTAGTTTTTAATGGCTTCAAAGTCACCGTTCAGGTAGAAGCCTTTGCCGATGGACAGCGCTCCGGTAATACCCTCGAGCGTGTGCAGATAGAACAATGTATCTGTGCTGAGTGGTCCTCCTTTATAGATAGGTATACTTTCCGGGCAGTCGAAGTCTTTCAGCACATCATTCAAGAATAGGGGGAGCGGTTTGTTCAGAACCAGTCCCATTGTGCCGTCATGTGTATGGTCCACCAGTAGAATGACGGATCGTCCAAACATATGGTCACACAAAAAGGGTTCGGAAATCAAGACCTTTCCCTGGGCAGGAACCACATGGTTTGTTTCTATCTTGAATAGATTTATATTGCTATACATGCCCCTAATATACATAATATTCCACAATAAACCAAAGTTCTTCGCTGTTTTTCATTTTAAAAGTTTCTTTTCTCAGATTTTATGGCTTTTTTTATTCGGAGAAAATACTTAAGTTTGCAAGTAATTGGCAATTTAATGCAATGAAATATACTACATTATATACGTTAATTTTAGGGCTGTTTTCTATAGGATGGACGGATTGCCCGGAGGATTTTATGGAGCGTATGCAGCGTCCGGGACATTCTGAAATACAGCTTTCTAAAGTGACGATAAGTGGCCGTGTGCTGGATGAAAGCGGGTTTCCGTTGGCCGGTGCCACTATTCAAGAGAAAGAAACTGCCAATGGTGCGATAGCGGATTCGGAAGGAAAATTCACTCTGGTGGTTGCCGATAATGCAGTGCTTCGTGTTTCGTTTATCGGCTACATTTCCCAGGATATTGAGGTGGAAGGACGTTCGACCTTTCATATCACGCTAAGAGAAGATATGATAGAGCTGGATAACGTTATTGTTACCGCTTTGGGTATCGAAAAGAAAGAAAATTCTCTTTCTTACGCCACAGATTTAATAAAAAACGAGGAGTTGACGCGAGTAAAAATGCCCAACTTAATTACTTCGTTGACCGGCAAGTCGGCAGGTGTGCGTGTTAATCAGGTTTCTTCCGGTCTGGGAGCCTCAGCCAAAGTCAGTATCCGTGGAATCCGCTCGGTGGCGAGTGACAACCAACCGCTGTATGTGATAGACGGTGTTCCCATTCTGAACTCCACTTCCGAGCAAGCATACTCTGCCATAGGTGGAACGGCCAATGCCGGCAACCGTGACGGAGGAGATGGCATTTCCAATCTGAATCCTGAGGATATAGAGAGTATCAGTATCCTGAAAGGAGCTCCAGCGGCAGCTTTGTATGGTAGTCAGGCCGCCAATGGGGTGATACTGATTACTACAAAGAAGGGGCAGTCGCACGGGCAGCGCAGTGTTTCTTTCTCGACGAGCCTGATGTTCGACAATGCTTTTGCACTACCCAAGATGCAGAACCGCTATGGAGTAAGTGACGGTGTGGACAGTTGGGGAGAACGGGCAAACCTTCCCGAATATGATAATCTGAGAGACTTCTTCTCTACTGGTGTCACCTCCATAACTTCCATCTCCTTGAGTCACGGCAATGAGAAGTTGCAGAACTATTTCTCCTATGCCAATACTACGGGGCATGGCATCATTGGGAAACATAACCTTTCGAAGCACAACCTCACTTTCAGAGAGACTTCCGTTCTATTGAATTCCCGTCTGAAGTTAGATGGCAGTATGAACCTGATGCGCCAGGTGGTGAAGAACAAGCCTACCGTGGGTGGTTTCTACATGAATCCTTTGGTGGGGCTCTACCGTTTTCCACGGGGTGAGGATATTGCTTATTATAAGGAGAACTTCGAGGTTTATGATGAGGGTAGAAACTTGAACATACAGAATTGGCATACCTCCTACGAGGATTTTGAGCAGAATCCCTACTGGATTACCAATCGCATATTGAGCAAGGAGAACCGTATGCATGTCATAGTCTCCTTATCTGCCAATCTGAAGATAAACGATTGGTTAAGCCTGCAGGCCCGTGGCAATGTAGACTATATTAACGACAAGGTGCGCCAGCAGTTCTATGCCTCTACCGCTCCGGCGTTAGCGGGAGCCAATGGGCGTTATATCGAGATGGACTATCAGGAAACCCAATATTACGGAGACGCCATACTGATGATGAAAAAGCAGTGGGATGCATTCTCTCTCAACGCGGCGCTCGGTGCCAGTATCAATGACAAGACAGTGAACTCCACCCGCTATGACTCTAAAACAGCTTCGCTGAAATATGCCAATGTGTTCAATCTGGCCAATATCATCATGAATGGTTCCGCTGGGCTGGACCAGAAGATTGATGCACGGCGCCAATTGCAGTCCTTGTTTGCGACGGCACAACTGGGCTACAACGAGTTTGTCTATCTTGATTTGTCGGCCCGTAATGACTGGTCCTCCACGCTGGCTTATACATCTCATGAGAAAAGCGGGTTCTTCTATCCCTCCGTGGGATTTTCGCTGATATTCAATAAGCTGATGACTTTACCCCGATGGGTGTCACTGGCAAAGATAAGGGGGGCATACAGCATGGTGGGCAATGATATTCCCATGTTCATCACAAATCCTTCCTCGCATATCACGGCGGGTGGAGAGTTCCTGGCAAGTGATGCCGCGCCGTTCAAGGATATGGAACCGGAGATGACGCATTCCTTTGAGGCGGGTATAGAAGCGCGTTTTTTAAAGAACCGCATTGGTTTGAATGCCACTTTCTATAAGACGAATACCCGGAACCAGTTCTTCAAGCTTCCCACTCTGTCGGGCGATAAATATGCCTACCATTATGTCAATGCGGGTAATATACAGAATGTGGGGTGGGAGGTTTCATTGGATGCCGTTCCTTTGCTGACAAACCATTTCAAGTGGAAAACAGAGGTAAACTTCTCCACCAACCGCAACAAGATAATTTCACTGCACGAAGCGCTGAAGGAGTTTCTTTACGGTCCTACCAGCTTCTCGTCCAGTTATGCCATGAAATTGGTGAAAGGGGGCTCTATCGGTGACATCTACGGAAAAGCTTTTGTACGTGACGATGCGGGCAATATCGTTTACGGCACGGAAGGAGACAATACCGGCATGCCTTTGGTGGAAGGTGATGGCAATACGGTGAAAGTGGGCAATGCCAATCCAAAACTGATGCTGGGCTGGAATCATATGCTGTCTTACAAGAATTTTTCTTTCTATTTTCTGGTGGATTGTCGCTTTGGAGGCGATATTTTGTCCCAGACGCAGGCGGATATGGATATGTATGGCGTTTCTGAAGTCACGGCCCGGGCCAGAGACAAAGGTTATGTAATGCTTGAAGGTAACCGGATAGATAATGTGAAAGGATTTTATAAGAATGTTGTAGGCGGACGGGCCGGGGTGACGGAATATTATATGTATGATGCCACGAACATCAGGCTGCGTGAGCTGTCCGTGGGCTACCAACTGCCTGCAGCCTGGATGGAAAAGACCAAAGTCCTCAAGCGGGCACAACTGTCCTTTTCGGGACGCAACTTGTTCTTCTTCTACAAAAAGGCGCCTTTCGACCCTGACCTGGTACTCTCTACGGGCAATGATAACCAGGGAATTGAAGTCTACGGTATGCCTACCACGCGTAGTTGGGGATTTTCTTTGAAGTGTGAATTTTAAGAGGGGGGGGAGACTTGATATGAAGAGGATTATAGTACTGATTGGCATGGTTTTCGTGTTTCTGGCTTGTACGGGAGACTTTAAGGAAATCAATACGGACAAGTCCGGTGTGACGGACGAGAACTTGCAGGCCGACTATAACGAACATGGCATCCGTCTTGGAATCATCCAGCAAGGCATCTATTTCAATTACGACTACGGAAAGGGGAAGAACTGGCCTTTTCAGTTGACCCAGAATTTGAATGCCGATATGTTCAGCGGTTACATGCACGATGCCAAGCCTCTGAATGGAGGTTCGCACAATTCGGACTACAACTTGCAGGATGGATGGAACAGCGCCATGTGGGGACATACCTATGAGTATGTTTTCCCGCAGATATATCAGTCGGAGAATGCCACACGTGATCGCATGCCTGCCTTTTTCGGCATTACCAAGATACTGAAGGTGGAAGTGATGCACCGTGTCACGGACTATTACGGCCCTATTGTGTATAGTCATTTTGCCGATCTCGAAGCCCGTTATATGCCCGACACGCAGAAAGAGGTCTATAATGCATTTTTCTGTGAACTCGATACGGCTGTAGCTGTACTTTCCGATTATATTGTCGAGCATCCGGGAGCTTCGGAGTTTGCGCGTTTCGATATGTTGTTGGACGGTGATTATGACTCTTGGATAAAGTTTGCCAACTCGTTGAGGATGCGGCTTGCCATGCGCATTGCGGTAGCCAGTCCGGAGAAGGCAAAAACGGAATTCCGTAAAGCGATGGATAATGAATACGGAGTCATTCGGGAGGCGGACGAGTCGGTGGCGGTTTCCACGGCGAGTGGATATACCAATCCGTTGGGCGAGATAAACCTTGTTTGGAATGAAGCTTATATGGGAGCGCCGATGGAGTCCATACTGAACGGATATGAAGATCCCCGTCGTGAAATCTATTTTGCCACTTGCCAGGATGAACAGTTTGCAGGCGAGTATCGCGGCATTCGTCAGGGTACATGCTTTGCACATAACTATTATAATACACTCTCAAAATTGAAAGTTACCCAGCAGACTGATGCAGTGTTGATGCCGGCAGCAGAAGTCTGGTTCCTGCGTGCCGAGGCTGCCCTACGGGGATGGACCGATGAGTCGGTGAAAACCTGCTATGAAGAAGGGGTAATGGCTTCTTTCCGTCAGTATGGCATCTTGCAGTCCGATGCTTATCTGGAGAGCGACTTGTTGCCTGCCGATTTTGTGGATACCTACGATATGGAGAATGATATTACCGCCCGTTGTCAGGTTTCGCCACGCTGGCTGGAGTCAGCGGATAGGGATACGAAACTGGAGAAGATTATTACCCAAAAATGGATTGCCATGTTTCCCGAAGGGTGTGAAGCTTGGGCGGAACAGCGCCGGACGGGGTATCCCCGGCTATTCCCCGTGCGCTTTAATCACAGTAAAGACGGGTGTATAGATACTGAGACAATGATTCGCCGTCTGAACTTTCCCGGCGGACTGAAGACGGAGAATGCCGAGCAGTATGCCGCTTTGGTAGAGGCACTGGGTGGAGATGACAATGCCGGTACCCGATTGTGGTGGGATACCGGCATCAACTGGTAGAGATACCTTATTATATAGGGATATTTTTTATTGGATGGGGTGATTCTCGGCAAAAATTGCCATACGTTCGTCCAACTGGTCGTACTGATGGTCTTGGATAAAGGAAGTGCAGGCACGTAATCCTTCCTGATGGCTTCCGGTGGTCACCAGTGAAATGGCGCTTACACCGTAGTACATTAGTTCCCGCGCAAGTTCTCCGCTACTCATGCCCGGGTAACCGATGGTGAAATAGAAACCGTCGGCAACGGGATCACCCAAATCATTGTCGTATACCAAGTGGAAACCGTGGCGCAAGAAGATTTCTTTCAGGCGGCGGGCACGTTCACCGTATACTTTCACTTCATCAAGAAAGTTGTATTGATCTTCATTAGCTGCTTTAAGCATGGCGGCAAGAGCATACTGAGCAGAGTGGCTGGTGCCGGAGGAGAGTGCATAGAGTACGCGGTGGATGAATACTGTGCCGAAGGTGCCGCCGCCGTAGCGTTGTGTCAGCCCGGGATAGGCCCGGTGATACAGTTTGTCCGAAATGCAGCTGACACCGATACGTTGACCGGCATAGCTGAAAGCTTTGGAACCGGAAATGAGCAGCACGTAATAGTCCGTATAGTGTGCCACAGAAGGTTGGTAAGGCGCTTGGAACGGTTTGCTCAAGTCTTGGCGGAAGTCCATGGCAAAGTAGGCGAGGTCTTCCAACACAATGACGTCATATTGGGTTGCCAGTTCGCCGATGATGCGCAACTCTTCTTCTTTCAGGCAAATCCAGCTGGGGTTGTTGGGATTGGAATAGACGATGGCAGAGATATTGCCTTTGCTGAGGTAACTTTCCAGCTTCGCTTTCAACTTGTCGCCACGGTAGTCATATACGTCAAAGGTTTCATATTTCTGTCCCATCACGACCAGCTGCTGCTTCTGTACCGGGAAACCGGGATCGATGAAGAGAATGGTATCCTTTTTCTCATCGCACTGGCTACATGTGAGGAATGAAGCGAAAGTTCCTTGCATGGAGCCGGTAACTGGTACACAACCTCGGGGGCTACATCTACATTGATAAAGGCTTTGATAAAACGTGATGCTTCCTCTTTCAAGGCGGGAAGTCCGTTAATGTCCGGGTAGAGGCTGGCAATACCATTCTGCAATGCCTCCACCTCGGCCTTTACGCCGACGGCTGAGGGGGGGAGTCCGGGTACACCCATTTCCATTTTTATGAATTCCACACCCGATGCCGCTTCGGCATTGGCTGCAATGGCTTTTACTTCACGGATGGTTGCTTTGGCAAAGTCTGTGATATGAAAATCTGCGATAGTTTCATCTATCAACTTACGTTCAATAGGAGTATTTCTCATGATTTCAATATTAATTTAGTTTTGCAAAGGTAACATAAATCTCTTATAATCAAGCTATGTTAAAAAAAAGATGATTTTTTTCTTTCAAGCTATTGCAGATATAAGAATTTTGTCTACCTTTGCAACCGCAATCGAGAGAGATAGCAACGAAAGAATGAAATAATGGTGCGTTAGTTCAGTTGGTTAGAATACATGCCTGTCACGCATGGGGTCACGGGTTCGAGTCCCGTACGCACCGCGAAAGTAAATAATAAATTAAAGCAAAGCTCTGAAATTCAAGGATTTCAGAGCTTTTTTTGTTTTCTGTATCGGCAAGAATAACGATTAAAAACAAATCATGCGTGGGATTATTCGTGGGATTTCTGCCAGTCTTACTATACTCATCTGATGAACTTGAACTTTCTTGCGGTATAATCGGGAATTCGGGTACAAATATCCGTAAATCATATACACCTTCGCTTGTGCTATCGCGGTACCTTTGTCATCAGAAGTTTAGCAAGAAAAATAGAGTAATATAACGTATGACAAAAACAATTTTAGGAGTTCTGTCACTGCTTGTCATAATGTCGTGCAGTATTCCCGTAAAGGAGAACACCGTTCAACCCAATATAATGGAAACGAACAAGAAAAATCTCGGAAATCTGTTGGCGCTCTATCCCAAGCCGATGACGGTTGTCGGGGCAGAGGTTGAAGGGAAAGTAAACTGGCTAGTGGTAGGGCATACGGGTGTTATTGGACATGACCGGATACTCATCAGCATGAGTAAAAGCCATTACACTAATCAAGGGATAAAGGACTCAAAACGACTTTCCGTCAATCTAGTGAGTCGTGAAATATTGCCGAAAGCTGACTATGTGGGAAGTGTAAGCGGTGCGACGGTCGATAAGTCGAAGGTGTTTGCCTACCATATTGGCGAAAACGGTACCCCCGTTATAGACGCATCACCCCTCACCATGGAGTGTGAGGTGGTAGACATCTATGAAACTGAAGGTTTCGACAATTTCATTTGTGCGATAGTCAATACATACGCTGCTCCTGAAGTGCTTGATAATAACGGGAAACTTGACTATACGAAGCTGAAACCCGTATTGTTTGAATTTCCGACCTATTCCTACCTTGCCACGGGAGAGATTATCGGCAAATGCCTGAATCTGGATAAGCGGCCGGGTATGTGCGCCAAAGAGCCGATGAGTGCTGACGGTATCGTGCGGTTGTCGAAAATCGAGGTTTATCCGCAGTATCTCGACGAGTATATGAAATACGCAACCGAAGTAGGCGAAATCTCTCTGCGTACCGAATCGGGCGTGCTGACTATGTATGCGGTCGGCGAGAAGGAGAATCCCTGCAAGGTGACTATTCTCGAAACCTATGCGAGCCATGCGGCTTATGTAAAACATATTGCATCAGAACACTTTCAGAAATACAAGCAAGGAACGTTGCGCATGGTCAAATCATTGGTCTTGTCTGACCAGACGCCACTTAATCCGGCTAACAAGCTCAATAACTTCATGCAATAAATAGAACGACTATGAACAAGATTTTTTTAATTTCAGTATTCAGCATTTTAACACTCAATGTTATGGCACAAGAAAAGATAGTACAGACAGCAGGACGCACCCAGTTGGGTGAGTTTGCTCCTAAATTTGCGGAACTAAACGACGATGTCCTCTTTGGCGAGGTCTGGAGCCGCACCGACAAACTCGGTCTGCGTGACCGTAGTTTAGTAACCATTACCTCTCTTATCAGTCAGGGTATCACGGATAATTCGCTCGTGTTCCACCTTCAGTCGGCAAAGAAGAACGGTATTACCCGTACGGAGATTGCCGAAATCATCACCCATATCGGTTTTTATGCCGGTTGGCCCAAAGCGTGGGCAGCGTTTAATCTGGCCAAAGGTGTATGGGCAGAGGACACTGCCGGTGAAGATGCCAAAGCCGCATTCCAGCGTGAAATGATTTTCCCCATTGGGGAACCGAACACTGCATATGCACAGTACTTCATAGGCAACAGTTATCTTGCTCCCGTTTCACGCGAGCAGGTTTCCATCTCTAACGTCACTTTCGAGCCTCGTTGTCGCAATAACTGGCACATACACCGCGCTACTAAAGGCGGTGGGCAGATGCTTATCGGTGTTGCCGGTCGTGGATGGTATCAAGAAGAAGGCAAGCAGGCAGTAGAGATTCTACCCGGTACGGTTATCCATATCCCTGCAAATGTGAAGCATTGGCACGGTGCCGCTTCTGATGGTTGGTTTGCCCATCTTGCTTTCGAAGTTCCCGGTGAGGATACTTCTAATGAGTGGCTGGAACCGGTGACGGATGAAGAATACGATAAACTTAAGTAATACCATCCAAACTCCTGTAATTTAAACGATTGCGGGAGTTTTTGCTTTATAGGACCATGATTTAGTAGCCGGAGGAAAAGCATAATCCGTAATTTGGGTATAGATACCGGGGATTTGTCTACACGGCATATGACGGATACTGCCTATTTTTGCATCATCATTAATAATCCTAAAGATAATTATAAAATCAACAGAAAGATGAATATGAAAAAATTACTATTAATTTCTATGATGCTGATGACCGTTCTGGCAATGGCAGCCTGCGAAGATTCAGGTGATGAACCGTTTACACCCGAACATCCTGAACTTTCCGGACCATCGGGTGGGGAAGATGAGAATGAATCCGAAGTTCCGGATGTATCTTCATTGCAGGTAAATATCATGGTTAGCAATCGTACCATTACTGCCACTATGGAGGACAATGCCGCCACACAGGATTTTCTTGCTCGTCTGCCATTGGAGGTTACGTTGAATGATTACAATAATACTACAGAAAAAATCTTCTATCCCTCTCCGGCTCTGGCAATTGAAGGTGTTACGCGTGGCTGTGCTCCTATTGCCGGTGATATAACCATCTATGCCCCATGGGGAAATGTGGCAATTTTTTGTAAGAATGGGTCTTATAGTGATACTTTGATTAAAATCGGTCGTGTTGATGGCAATGGCATTGAAATGTTGAGTGTGCCTGGAGATATACTTGTGAGATTTGAAAGAAGATAAGAATGGATTAATAAGGGCACTATGACTACGAACGAATTCAAGGAATATGTAAAGACGCGTCAAGCGCTTGATACGGAGGAGATACATCGCTTTATGGACAAAATGAGCAATGAAGCCAGACGCATCACTTTCCGGCTGAACACGGCATATCATACACCGGACGAGGTACGTGGGTTACTCTCCGAATTGTTCGGTTATCAAGTCCCGTCATCGTTCCGGGTATTCCCACCGTTCTATACCGATTTCGGGAAGAATATTACAGTGGGCGAAGGCGTATTTATTAATGCCTGCTGTCATTTTCAGGACCATGGTGGTGTGATAATCGGTGACGGATGCCAAATCGGGCATAATGTAGTCTTTGCAACGCTCAATCATGGTTTGCCTCCGGAAGAACGCCAAACTACCTATCCGGCACCGATTGTATTGGGTAGGAATGTCTGGGTAGGTTCTAATGCGACGATTCTTCCAGGAGTGACAATCGGTGACAATGCTGTGGTGGGAGCTGGAGCGGTTGTGACGAAAGATGTGGAAGCGAATACAATAGTAGGCGGTGTCCCCGCGAAATTGATAAAGAGAATAGAGTAATAATTATAACATTGAAAACAAGATGAGAATAATATCAAATACAGCATTCGGCGGAGAAAGACCTTTGTTTGAATCACATGACTTACGTTTGGAGAATGTAATTATCCATGCCGGAGAATCAGCCATCAAGGAATGCAGCAACATCGAAGCTGTCAATTGTCGATTCGAAGGGAATTACCCCTTCTGGTATGTTCACGGGTTTGTAATCGACCGTTGTTTTTTCGATGTCGGCGGGCGTTCGGCACTGTGGTATTCCGACCATCTGAAAATGACCGATACGCGTATCGACGCACCCAAAATGTTCCGCGAGATGCACGACATCGAAATTGAGAATGTAGAGATGAACGATGCCGATGAAGTATTCTGGCGTTGCCAGAATCTGAACATCAGAAATCTGAAGTTGCATGGAGGAACTTATCCGTTCATGTTCAGTAGCGACATCCGCATAGACGGATTGGAGAGCGACAGCAAATACGTTTTCCAGTATGTGAAGAATGTAGAGTTGCGCAATGCCAAAGTCACTACAAAGGATGCTTTCTGGGAGGTGGAGAATGTGACAATCTACGATTCCGAACTCAATGGCGAATATCTCGGCTGGCATTCGCACAATCTCCGGTTGGTGAACTGCCATATAACCGGTGAGCAACCGCTCTGCTATGCCCACGACCTCGTATTGGAGAATTGTACCTTTGGTCCCGACTGCGACCGGGCTTTCGAATACAGTTCGGTGCAGGCAACCATCAAGGGGGCTATAGGTGGGGTGAAGAATCCACGGACAGGCAGTATCACTGCCGAAAGCTATGGGGAAATCATTCTCGATGAAAATATAAAGGCACCTGCCGACTGTGAGTTGAAGCTTTGGGATGAGAAAACTTGTTTCACCGACTGATGCCTTTGCAAATAGCCTGATGGGAATAAAAAAGGGAAAGACCGATTACTTGTTGTCGCTTATCCGCGAAGGGAAGAGTATGACGCTGGGGCAGCAGTTACGCCTGACTGCATACCTCAGTGTCCCTGCTATTATGGCACAGGTGTCCTCCATCGCCATGCAGTATATCGATGCTTCGATGGTTGGTAGCCTGGGTGCGAATGCAGCGGCTTCCATTGGATTGGTTTCAACCACGACATGGCTGTTCTGGGGATTGTGTGCCGCCGCTGCAACGGGATTTTCTGTCCAAGTGGCACACCGGATTGGGGCCGGAGATTTTGCAGGAGCGAAAAAAATACTCTGCCAATCGGTTACGGCTACACTTGTTTTCAGTTCTTTGTTGGCGGTTGTCGGCATTTCTATCAGTGGTGTGCTTCCCGGCTGGCTGGGTGGTGATGAAATGATACGGAGCGATTCATCCTTCTATTTCCGGATATTTTCACTTTTCTTACCCGCCTTACAGTTGAATTTCCTTGCGGGCGGCATGTTGCGGTGTAGTGGGAATATGCGTGTACCCAGTATGCTTAATGTACTGATGTGTTTTTGGGATGTCGTGTTCAACTTCTTCCTTATTTTCCCGACACGGCAGGTAGACTGGTGGGGATGGGAGTTCATCGTTCCCGGCGTAGGTTTAGGTGTGGAAGGTGCGGTATTGGGAACCGTGTTGGCCGAACTTATCACTGCCGGTGGGATGATGTGGTATCTTTGCCGTCGCTCGTCCATGCTGAGACTATCCGGGGGGCAGGGCAGTTTTCTTCCCTGGAAAGAGACGCTGCGCCAGGCTGTCCGCATCTCCCTGCCAATGGGATTCGAGCATATTGCCATTTGCGGAGCGCAGATTATGACGACGGTTATCGTCGCACCGCTCGGCATCGTCGCCATTGCCGCCAACTCATTTGCCATCATCGCTGAAAGCCTTTGTTATATGCCCGGCTACGGTATATCGGAGGCTGCCACGACGTTGGTAGGCCAGAGTCTTGGAGCAAACCGTATCCGGTTACTCAAGCGTTTTGCCAACATTACCGTTTGGTCAGGGATGCTGATTATGGGAGTCATGGGAGTGCTGATGTATGTGGCGGCCCCTCAGATCATCGGAGTGATGACGCCTGTGGAGGAAATCCGCATGTTGGGAATCGGGATTCTGCGGATAGAAGCTTTTGCGGAGCCGATGTTTGCGGCATCTATCGTCGCCTACGGTGTATTTGTGGGTGCGGGCAATACATTTGTTCCCAGTCTGATGAATTTTGGCAGTATCTGGGGGGGCCGGCTGACACTGGCAGCATGGCTTGCCCCTACGATGGGGCTACGGGGCGTATGGCTTGCCATGTGTATTGAGCTTTGTTTCCGGGGAGCGATTTTTCTTGTCAGGCTTTGGAGTGGTAACTGGATTTATAAGTTGCGAATAAAAAGATAAATTATGAAATACGATTTCGATACAATCATCTCGCGTCGCGGGACGAATTCTTATAAATGGGATACTCCCGAAGAGGAGAATGTACTGCCCATGTGGGTGGCGGATATGGATTTTCGTACAGCACCCGCTATTATCGATGCCTTACAAAAGCGGGTGGCGCACGGTATTTTCGGTTATACAAAAGTACCCGAAGCCTATTATGATGCGGTTGTCCGGTGGTTCGATGACCGGCATCGCTGGCAGGTTGATTCCCGGTGGATTATCTATACGAGTGGTGTCGTGCCGGCTCTGTCAGCCATTATCAAAGCCTTGGCCATGCCGGGTGATAAAGTCATCGTTCAGACTCCTGCCTATAATTGTTTCTACTCATCTATCCGTAATGACGGATGCGAGTTGTTTGCCAATAATCTCATTTATCAGGATGGCCGCTACGTAATCGACTTTGCCGATCTTGAAAGGAAAGCTTCCGATCCGAAAGCAAAAATCCTGCTGCTGTGCAATCCTCACAATCCGGTCGGACGGGTCTGGACTCTGGAAGAACTGCAGCATATAGGTGATATTTGTTTACGGAATGAGGTGTTTGTCGTGGCGGATGAGATTCATTGTGAACTGACTTACGAAGGATATGACTACACACCCTTTGCCTCCTTGTCCGAACGCTTTTTGCAAAATTCCGTCACTTGCGTTTCGCCGAGCAAGGCGTTCAACCTTGCCGGGTTGCAAATCGCCAATATCATCGCAGCCGATGAAGAGGTGCGCCGCCGTATTGACAGAGCCATCAATATCAACGAGGTATGCGACGTCAATCCGTTCGGCGTAATCGCCACAATGGCAGCTTATAACGAAGGTGGGGAATGGCTCGATGCCTTGCGGAAATATCTGCGGGGGAATTACGAATACCTCCGCTGCTTTTTCGGAGAACGGTTACCACAATATCCCGTGCTGCCACTCGAAGGAACTTATTTGGTTTGGATAGACTGCCGTGCCTCCGGTATCAGCTCAGATGCTGTCGCCTTGCGTTTGCAAGAACAACAGCATCTGATGGTCAATTCCGGTACGATGTACGGTCCCGGTGGAGAGGGCTTTATCCGGCTGAATATCGCTTGTCCCCGGGCTCTGCTTGCTGATGGACTGGAACGGATGGCCCGTTTATTCTATCGTGAAGTCTTCTGATTTAAATCCGCTGTAATACCTACCGGCGAAGGCGGTGAACTTCAGGACACAATAATCGGGATCAGTCACTCCTTCGGGGTAGTACATAGTGTCGCCTTCCTGCCATATCATTTCCTTACTGGTGCTGTCCGTCAGTATCTCCATCGTGCCGCACAGCATTACGCCCTTGAAGAAGCGTGTGTTGCAGACGTAAAGGCATGCCCGGTTATTTTTGAGAAATTGCGAAACGCGCATCGACGAGGTGTTCGTTGATAGGTAAATGTGTTTGAGCCCTTCCCTTTTGCGGGTTTGCAACATGGCCTTGATGTTGGGAAAGCCTTCGGCATTCACCGAACCGACAAAGATGGTTTTTTCCTTGTCAATCATGTTTCCTACTGTTTTTTCTGCATCTCTCATTGTTTGTTTTTTTTATGGGTTATTGTTTCAAGGGCAAAGATAGCCGGTAAGTGGAACTTTTGTACAATAAAAAAGAAGGAGGATATGTCACTTTTCACGGTTTCTCCATTTTCCGGTAGGCGAGGGGAGTATACCCTATACATTGTCGGAAACTACGTACAAAGTAGGAGACGGTTGAGAAATGGAGTTCGGAGGCTATTTCTGAAATGGGGAGGTCGGTGTAGGTGAGCAGACGCTGGGCTTCGTCTGTAACCTTGTTGAGTATGTACTGCTTGGCGTTGATGTTTATGGCCGAAGAGAGGATTTCGTTCAGATAGTTGGGAGTGATGCATAGTTTATCGGCATAGAATTGTACAGAATGCTGCTCCCGGAAGTGCTCCCCAACCAATTCGAAGAATCGGCTGAGGTGGAAGCTGCTGATATCTTTATGTGGCTCCTTACCCGTCTCCGGAGGGATAGAGGTGCGGTAGGCACGGTTGAGTAGCATGAGGACTTCGTAAAGTAAGGCGCGTAATATGCCCGTATCGTGTGGGTGGAAAGAGTCGATTTCGACCTTTATGTCGTGCAGAAGTTGGAGTATTCGTGCATAGAGCCCGTTCGGCAGTTGGAGTTTGTCTACCATTTTTCCCATTCGGAAGAACGGGAGGTGCTGCACGAATAGTGGGTCTTTGAAGAAAGAGGTCAAAAAGGTATCCTCAAAAATTAGAGCATGACCGTTGCCGATACGGTCTGTGTCCCAACTGCGCACCTCACCTGGTTTGGAGAAGAATACATCACCGGGAGCTGCCAAGTGTGTCCGGTTACCGATAGTGAATTCTCCTTCACCTTCATCACAGAAGGAGAAGGAG